>RCNB010000032.1_pt1 | contig 103448 bp, 68 predicted proteins | sample 2041321 | NCBI WGS metagenome assembly RCNB01 (sample SAMN09708232, study PRJNA481090) | Marine sediment metagenome, whole genome shotgun sequencing project. | reverse complement strand
AATAGATGTCCGAGCGCTGGTCGATCTCCTTGCCGGCGGCCTGCTCCGGGGACATGTAGGTCGGCGTCCCGATGGACATGCCCTCCTCGGTGAGTCCCTTGGTCTCCCTGGACGCTGCGATCCCGAAGTCCATGATGTGGATGACTCCGTCGTGATCGAGGATGATGTTCCGGGCCTTGAGGTCGCGGTGATAGATCCCCAGGTGGTGGGCCTCCTTCAGGCCTTCACATATCTGCATGGCGATCGACACCGTTTTGCCGATGGTGAAGGTCCCCATCATGCGCAGGGAGTTTTTGAGGTCCTGGCCCTGCACATATTCCATGGTGATGTAGGTGGCTCCGTCATCCTCGTGAAGGTGGAACATGCGGCAGACGTTGCGGTGGGCGATTTTGCGTGTGAGGCGCAGCTCGTTCCGGAAGCGCTCGATGCTCTTTTTCTTGACTGCGATCTCGGGATGGATGAGCTTGATTGCGATGATCTCGTGGACCTTCAGGTCCATGGCCTTGTACACGCGCCCCATGCCCCCGGATCCGATCTCCTCGATGATCTGGTAGCGCCCTCCAAACACCCGGCCCGGCACCAGCTCGCTCATGTAGGCTGGGAATGTCAACGTGCCGGGGCTGAATTTTTCCTTCTCCGAAGTCTTCTGTATGGGCGTAGCACAGTTGCCGCAGAAGCGTGTATTTTCTTGATTGTCAAAATCGCAGTTGGGACACTTCATTCTCAACCCAGAGGGTCTCCCCCCTAATCCTTGCTGATAACATAATTATATAGAATACTTTAGTCAATAGAATTATTACTATTTCGGGGTCGGACCATAAAATGTTGTTGAAAATAAGGAGGTTAATACCTTAGAAGGCCACTTTTTTGGGCTTAAACCGCCCTTTTTGGCCCCAAAAACAGCGTTTTAAGGAAAACGCAGGGCAATTCTACTGCTTCACATCGTATGCCATCAGGGCATTGCCATGCCGGATAAAAAGCACGCCTTTATGTAAAACCGGCTGCGTCCAGTGTGGGCCAGATTCCTGCGTGACCCTGAAAGAACTCACGATCTCAAAATCATCAGGCGTCGGCTTCACCAGGGCCAGGTTCCCGCGCTTCTCCTCGTAGCAGTACAGCATCCCATCTGCAGCGGTGACAGAACCCTTGGTCTGCCAAGTTGTCTCATACATGGTTTCCCCGGTCTCCCAGTGCACACAGCACCAGTTGCCATTGGAGTTGTCGATCCAGTTGGACCCATATATGTAGGAGCCGATCTTTACGACCTGGCCGTGGTGATTGTCCAGTTCCTTGTTTACCCAGAGCTGTTCCACGCCGTTGCCGCCATCGACCAGATGAAACATGACGCCAACATGATCATAACCGCTGGTCACAAACAGGTAGCCATCCTCATAGAGAGGTGTCACGCAGTTATTCTTGGGAGCCCACTCATGAAAGGTGGGAGTCTCGATATCATGGTATTTCACCGTCCAAAGCGTGCTGCCATCCTCAGCATCCACACCGATGATGTGATCCACGAGCACTCCTACGATGATCTTTTTCCCCCCGAACTCACATAGGATAGGCGACACGAACGCCGACTCGGTCCCGAGGCTCTCCGTCTGCCACAATGTCTCGCCCTTCAGATCCAGGACGGTCAGGTATTCCACGCGGCTGTCCATACCGGCCACATAGATGGCCTCGTCTGTCACGGCTACGGAGGCGAATCCCCTATCGAGATCCTCCCTGGCCCACAGCAGCGCCGGCCCAGCTTCGGGCCAGGACTTGAGCAGCCCGGTCTCAGGGAAAACGCCGTTTCTATCGGGCCCGCGAAACTGGGCAATTGACTGTGCAAATATGGACGGGATCAGGACAAGAACACAAACCAGCGCAAGCATCAGCACAAAAAGTCGACGCATCGCACCTCCTCATTATCGGCCTAACTAAACTACAACAACCAGAATCGACAACTCGATTCAATGTCTCGTTGAATATATCTACGTATATTTCCGCATTCCGTTAAAATTTAGTGAAATTCTAGGATGAGTCTTGAAATAATGGTGATGATGAGGCGGCACGTCCTTTGACAACCCAGGCTTCTCCACAATAGGGGTGCTTATGCACACCCAAACATCAGTGGAGGGCCTGAATCGAGTCTATATCAAAAGAAAACTTTTCAGCCTGAATACTGTCATGTCTGATCGGAAGATCAGCATTGGTATGAGGTTTGAACATGATTCTCAGCATTTTTATAGATCTCAAATCACCAAGGTCGAATGTTTCCGGACTAACTTCCCCAGTGCCACGCCCGAGCGCCACCCACTCTCCATCTTCTGTCATCGCCAGTACGGCAAACCAGAAACCCCCGTTATAATAGCCCCAGGACATCAAGTCTGACGGAATCCCATATTCAGTCTCGGACTTTGCCTCTTTATAACCTGCCAGACGTGCAAAGATGGCGATATCATCCCCTGGTCCATTCACAGCTCCGATCTCAACATCCAGGAGTCCTAGTAGAGATATTTCCGCATATCGCCGATCGGGTAATTTCAGCGCCAGTCCGGGATTGTCAACAAACCGAGTAGAAGGAAGTACCTTGGAGGCGTACCGGTAATCTCGTGCCCTCTGATCAAGGCCATCCCTTTCCTCCCTAACAGATACATTGATCCCGGATTGAGGGGCTGCGTTAATTTTATTCGTCGAGCTGGAATTTGATCCTGATTTCTCAAACGTATCTACATATTTATCTATCTCTCGATACTTTTCCAGATCAGCATTGGTGGCGATGACGGACCTCTTCCCTTCCGCCCTACATGCGGCCCTCCTGGCTGTTTCCATCCTGGCCAATTCGGCCAAACTCTGCGGCATGGCATAATTAAAACAGACAAGTAGAAACAAGACGGCAACGGCTGGCTTTTTCACAATGCCCCCCAACAGGCTCAATAATAATATAGGCCGGAATCGGGAATAGTCAATTTATCATACTACTTCAACTGATATGTACATACGGACATAGAATCAATAAAACTGAATAGATCGAGGAAAACGATGAGGAAGTTTAGAAGTACAGCAGATACGATAATGTGCATGGGCTTAATGACCGCCTTCATGATCGGGCCTGTCTCTGGCCAAGACTCCTCCCGCACCCAGATCCAATACGAACACCGCTTCGGCGGGCTCGACCTGCCAGCAGAACAGATGTTCGCCGCGCCCACTGACCTGGCCGTGGGGTCGAAAGACCGTGTCTATGTGCTCGACTCCCGTGACAGCAACATCAAGGTTTTCTCCATGGATGGCAAATTTCTCACCACCTTCGGACGCGAGGGTGCCGGGCCCGGCGGACCGCATCTCCCGCATCGATTTCGACGAAAAAGGCCGGCTCTATGCCCTGGGTGCGGAATCCCACTTCGTCTACCGGTTCGTGCTCGACTGAACGAGCATCAGAGAGGACCGAATCGACTTCCTGCAGGCGCATTTATTAACTTCGAGGAGGTTGATTTTCTCTAAGAGTGATATCATCATAGGGCTGATCAAATGAACAGGGGTGAAAAATGAGAGAATGGAATGTTCTGATCTTCTGTGTCCTGCTTGTCCCAATGGCGGCCTGCGCGCAGGGAGTCTCCAGTTTTAATGACGCATTCATGGATACAACCATGCGCATCGACTACTTCCACATCGGCGACGCAACCTCAGAGATCGTGACCGTCGACCAGGTCTATACACAGGGTGTCTGGCCCGGAAGCCAGACACACCTTATCGACCGCTTCAACAACGGTAAATACTACTACAAAATATATGACGCCGATTCCGGTGAGCTTCAATTCTCCCGGGGATTCGATTCCTATTTCGGCGAGTACCAGACCAGCGGGCCCGCCTCGGAGGGAGTGAAGCGCACCTTCCACGAGACGGCACTCATCCCCTGCCCGAAGCGGCCCATCCGGTTCGTGCTGGAGAAAAGAAACCGGGACAATCTACTCGAAGAGATATTCAGCTGCCCAATAGACCCGGCAGACATCGGCATCATCCGGGACAAAGTCCTCGATCCATCAATAGAAATCATCGAGGCCCACATAGGCGGCGATCCCCATACAAGGGTCGACATCGCCATCGTGGGTGAGGGATACACCCGAGAGGAACTCCCTAAGTTCAAGGCCGACATCGATCGATTCGCCGGGATCTTTTTCCGCTACGAACCCTACAAGTCCATGAAAAACAGTTTCAACGTCCGCGGCGTCCTGAAGCCTTCAGAGGAGAGCGGGACAGACGAGCCCCGCGCCGGGATCTACAAAAACACACCGCTCAACTCGACCTTCAATGCAATGGGATCGGAGCGCTACCTGCTCACCGAAGACAACAAGTCGCTCCGCGACATCGCGGCTCATGTCCCCTATGACGCCGTGATGATCATGGTCAACCACAAGCGCTACGGCGGCGGCGGGATCTACAACTTCTACTGCACCTTCACGGCAGACACACAGTTCCACGAATATATCTTCATCCACGAGTTCGGTCACTCCTTTACGGGCTTGGCAGATGAGTACTACACATCCGCGGTGGCCTACAACGACTTCTATCCCAAGGGGCTCGAACCCCTGGAAGACAATATTACGGCCCTGCTGGACCCCGAAAACCTCAAGTGGAGGGACCTGGTGGATGAGGACACGGCCCTGCCGACGCCCTGGGAAAAAGCCGAATTCGACGAGAAGGACCTGGCATGGCAGAAACGGCGCCGCGCCATGAACGACCGCATAGCAGAGCTCAAGCGGACCGAGGCACCGGCCGCAGAGATCGCCGCGGCCGAAAAGGAATACGAGCGTGCGGACCGGGAGCACTCGGATTGGGTGGACGAATATCTAGCCCAGAGCCGATTCCGCGGCAAGGTCGGGGCCTATGAGGGCGCTGGCTACTCCTCGCAGGGACTCTACCGTCCCATGGTCGACTGCATCATGTTCTCCAAGGGAAGCAAGCCATTCTGCAAGGTGTGCGAGGCCGCGGTCCGCAAAAAGATCCTGCACTATCAGTAGCAGGTGTGCAGCAGCTTGCCCCCATTCGGGGATCCATGGGAAAATCCACCAAGCTGTGGACATCCGTCTCAAAAATGCCTATCATGAGAATGATTTGAATCAGTCAGTAAGGGAGAAAAATGGAAAGAATATCTGAAATCTTCGTGGTACTCGAGAACAAACCTTCAACCCTGGGTGAGCTCTGCACTCACCTGGCCGAAAACGACATCAACATCGAATCTATCGGGGTGTTTCAGGACGCGGCCAAGCTGTGGATCCGGAACAACAAGAAGGCGGCCAAGACCCTGGAAGACCTGAACTATGCCACAGAACTGCGGCAGGTGCTCCGCATGGAACTCAAGAATCAGCCGGGTTTGCTGGCAAAGATCACGACCACTCTGGGGAAGAAGGGGATCAACATACATTCCTGCTATGCGACCTCCACAAAGGACGCCAAGAAAGTAGCCGTGATCATGGATGTGAGCGATATCGATCGGGCAATGCGGATCCTCCGGACTCTTAAAGGAACGATCTAGGCCTGTTATCTTTTTCCGGGGCGTTCGCCTCGCCTCTGAATCACCTGCGCCGATGAAGTCCCTATCCCCTCGCCCTGGCTCACATAGCGGGCCAGGATCTCCGGGGGGACGGACCGGCTGAAGACCGCAATGCCCTCCCAGTCGACATAGATGGGTTCGGTCCGCATCCGGCGCGGATCGATATCCAGGTCGCTCAGCACCAGATCTGCGATGCGCGTGTCCTTGGCGTAGCGGTTGGCCCAGGCCGAGAGCGCGATCCCGCGTGTGGCAAGGATCCTGTCCGAAACGGCCTCATCCAGGGTGGATACAACCCCCATGATGGTGGCGTATTCATATTTGCCGCCGTCCGGGGACTCGTCGAGCGAGAGGATGGAACATCCTGCGGCATAACACGTGTAGTTTATCACTTGGGTATGCCCCGTCCACACCAGGTCGTTCCTGGCTTTCAGGTCTTCGAGTGAGGGATAGCTCTCTGGTAATGGAAAGGGTGTACCGGCGCGTGCCTCGAGGGCCCGGAATGTCTTGGCATACTTGCCGCTCGGATGCCACACGGTCCAGGCCCCGATGCCTGTTTCGGTGACCGCCCGCAGCTGGGCGTCGATCTCGTCTGGCGTGTACCAGAATCCCTGGATCCAGGGACGGATCTCCGCAGCGGTCCGCTTCTTCATCTCCTGGAGGCTCGAATACATGACCCTGTGGGGATACTGTCCCGGTTTTTCAAGGCTCAAGAAATTAGTGGGGAAATGCGATGGGTAGAGCATGGGGCATATCACGTCCACGTGCGGGGAGATTTGTTCCAGGACCTGGCCCACGCCGAAGTCGTCGCTTTTCCACGCCGTCATGCCGAAGACATCAACAGACAGGATGGCGCCGGTCGGCCGGATGCGCGAGGATGCGTAGGACAGGAACTTTCCGATGCACTCGGCCGGTGAGGTGTCATCCAATACGATGGGATAGTCCAGAGTCGACATGTTCCCGTCGCTGGGGAAGCGTACATAGTCGAACTGGATCTCATCGACACCCAGCTCAATGAGTTCCAGGCAGAGGTCGACCGTGTACTCCCAAACCCTCCTGTCATGGGGATTGGCCCAGTGGAGCCCCTTGTGGTCGGCCCAGAGCTGGCCTGTTTCTGAATCCATGACCCCCATCTCCGGGAAACGTTCGACCAGCAGGCTGTCCTGGAACACATCCAGCTTGGCGGCGGTCCAGATGCCTTCCTGTCTGAGTGAGGAGATGGCAGCCTCGAGAGGTGTTCGGCTGGACACGGCGCTTATGCGCTGTGCAGTGGGATTCTCGGACTTCCAGAAGAGGCGGCCGAGCGGATCCTTGGCATGCAGCACGGCCAGGTCGAGGCCAGCGGCCTGCATGTAGTGCACCATCGTCTCGAAGGTCCGTCCAGAGAGGCAGCCCGCCGGGAAGTAGAGGCCCTTCAGATCACTCGTAGCGACGGCGGCAGAGGCAGAATCGGTCTTGATGTTATAGGTGGAGGCAACTGGGGAAGCCGGAATCAGAAGGAATAAGAGCAATCCCAGGACCGCTGTTGTGCAGCAGCGAAATGGTGTCCGAGTGAATCGGGCTTGAACAGCAGACATATCCGTTCCTTTCATGTTTGGTCGCAGTATAGGTTTTGTCGTACATGGGCATGGGAATTAGGGCAAGTTACTCATTTAATATTAAGGACATGCGGGTTTATGGGCGCTCGGTTGGGACAGATTGAAGGGACATGTTCTGAAATGGGGACAGGTCCAATTAGCAAATTGAAGGGGACAGGTGCATTCAGAATGTTGAATGCACCTGTCCCCTTCAATCAATTGGACCTGTCCCCATTTATTCTTATTTGATCTCTTCGCCGGTCAGGGGATCCCTCAGGTTGATGGTGTGAATCTTGCCGAGCTTGTCCAGGGGGCCGGGCCACTTGTCTCCGCCCGCGTTGCAGGGCTCGAAATCGCCCACGATCATAATGACCGCTTCGCCCGGCCGGACATACTTTTTGGCAACCTCCTGGACCTTAGCCTTGTTCACGGCCTTGATCTTGGATCGGAAGGTTGTGTAGTAATCCATGGGTTTGTCCGTCATCTCCAGGTTTGCAAACGTGGACATCGTGCGCTGCCCGGATTCGAATGAGTTGGAGAAGCTCTCCAGATAGTAGTTGATGGCCGTGTCCATCTCGTGGTCTGTCACGGGTTCAGTGCGGATGCGGTCAAACTCTGCCAGGATCAGGGAAATGGCGTAGCCAACCGTGGAGGACTTGGTCGTGACAAATCCGGAGAAGCTCCCCGGATATCCCCAGCGGTAGCGATAACGGCTGCCCTGACTGTAGGACAGGCCCTCATCGGAGCGGACCTTCATGGTGATCCGCGATGTGAAGCTGCCGCCGCCAAGGATGAAGTTCATGACCTGGACCGCGTAATAATCGGGATTTGTGTCTTCGAGGCCCAAGTGTCCGATGCTGATGTAGCCCTGATTGATGGTTTTTTGGACGAAATAGACACCGGGTTCGGGTTTGGGGAACTTCTTGGAGAAGAAGGGCATCTCGATGCTCTGATTCTTCCATCCGGTCGCGAACTTATCGATCTTGGCCTTGAGCTCGGCCTTGGCAAAGTCGCCCGAGGCAGCCAGGATCACGTTCTTGGGAAAGAAAAACTGGGCATGTGCGGCCTTGAGATCGGCGCCGGTCACTCCCTCGTAGGTCTTCTGCGTGGCCTGGCGGGTGAGAGGATGCGGACCATAGAGCAGGCGCTCGAATTCGCGGCTTAGCACTCCGTTGGGCTGGTCGTTCGCCTGACGGAGGCGGGCTATGGCGCTGGCCTTGGCCAGGTTGAGAGGCGCCTCCCGGAACTCGGGATTCATCAGGACATCAAAGAAGAGCTCGAGCCCCTCGTCCATGTCCTTGCTGAGAACGGAGAGGGTCAGGGTCGAGGTCCGCTCGCCAGCAGAGAATCTCAGCGAACCGCCCAGGAAGCTGATCCGCTCCTCGATCTCGTTGCCTTCACGAGTGGCGGTTCCGCCCTTGATCATGGCGGAGCTCATGAGGGAGGCCAGGCCCAGCTTGTCGTCGGGGACATACAGAGAGCCGAAGTCGATCTGAGCGGAGATGTCGAAGAGCGGCAGCTCGCGCTCTTCCTTGATGTAGCCCCGCAGGCCGTTCTTGAACTCCATGCGGAAGTCTTTTGGATTGGGCGGGTCGTATTTGAGCGGAGGGTATCTAAGGTCCGACGGTTTCTGAGCCTGGGCCAGAGAGGGAGATACGCATAGGAAACCGAGCGCCACGAAGATGATGGACAGGGTCAGCAGCTTCTTCATCGTTTCCTCCTTACCTGGCGGCCTTGACGGCTCATCTCCCGTTTGTAGATGGCCGTCAGGCTGTTGTCCTTGACAAAGTACTTGGCAGCCGCGGCCTTGATGTCGTCGCTGGTGACGGCCTTTACGGCCTCCAGGTCCGTGAGCACGGAACGCCAGCCTCGATGGAGCGCGGCCCGGCCGAGTGTGCGGGCGAGCCCTGCAGTGGATGAGAGGCTGCGGATAAACCGGGCTTCAGACTGGTTCTGCACCTTCTGGATCTCTTCGTCCGTTACGCCTTCCTGCTTGACCTTTTCGATCTCCTCCCAGAGGGCCTTTTCCAGGTCCTCAGGAGAGACATTCTTGTCCTGGCGTGGGGTGGCGCGGAACTGGAAGGCGCCCACATACCACATGGCGCGGCTCGAGGCGGACACGCTGACGGCCAGCTGTTTTTCCTGGACGAGCGACTTGTAGAGGCGCCCGGTCCCTCCGCCGCCTCTGCGGAAGCGGCCGCCGCCTCCACCGCCCGATCCGAGTATGGACGCAAGCACGGAGAGAGCGGCCGAATCATCCTGGCCGGCATAGGGGGCGTGGAACATCATCTGGATGCTGGTCGGCGCAGGTCCTGTGCCGTACATGCGCTTCTCCGAGTACTGCGGGGGTTCGAAAGTGCGGATAGGCTCGACATCCGGTCCCTTGGGGATGCGGCCGAAGTATTTCTCAGCCATGGCGACGATGTTCTCGGGATCGAAGTCTCCCACATAGATGGCAACGGCATTGTTGGGCACATAGTAGCTCTTGTTGAACTCGACGAGGTCGGCCTTGTTGACCTTGCGCAGGTCGTCCATCCATCCGATCACACCCCAGTGATAGGGAGAGGCGGCATAGAAGGCGGCGTTGACCTGCTCGCTGAAGTAGAAGCCCGGCCGGTTTTCGCTGAGCCGGCGCTCCTCCATAACCACGTTCTTCTCCGAGTAGAACTCCCGGAAATAGGCGTGAGCCATGCGGTCGGACTCGAGCAGCATCTGGAGCTCGACCTTGTTGGAGGGCAGGGTCACGTAGTAGCCCGTGCTCTCATTGCCGGTCGAGGCGTTGAGGCCCGTGCCGCCGTTCGCCATGTAGAGCGTCCAGAGGGCGTCCTTGATGATGTACTGCTTCTCGGACTTGACGAGTTCGTCGTATTCCTTCTGCAGCCGGGCGATCTTGTCCTTGTCGCCTCCGTCGGCTGTCCAGAACTTCTCGCGGAAGATCTCGTTCATGAGGGCATCGATCTTGTCGTCGATGGCCTTGTGTTTTTCAAAGTCGCTCACACCCATGATCTCGGTCCCCTTGAACATCATGTGTTCGTGGAGATGCGCGAGGCCCGTGATGCCGGGGCGTTCGTTGATCGACCCGACCTTGTAGTAGATGTGACACACGACACGCGGGACACCGGCCTTGGGGATCATGAGGATCCGGAGCCCGTTGTCGAGCGTGGTTTCCTTAACATTGAGATTGATCTCTTGGGCGCCGGAAAAAGCGACGCAGATGATAAGAACCATGAGAAGAACAAGCGAGCGTTTCATGCCGTTCACCTCCCTATGGATTTGGGCGCGATTATCATTTCGAATCCACTCCCCATTGTCAATACGTTTCTTTTTTGGGGACGGACCATGAAATGTTATTGATATTTCAAGAGTTACATGCTTAAACGCACACTTTTTGGGGCTTAAACGCCCGTTTTTAACCCAAAAAACAGGCTTTTAAGGACTTTTTCCTAGATTGAGATGACCTCAAAACTGGTGGCGTAGCGGCACCCAAGGATCCGACCGGTCTCGGCTGCAATCTCTGTGAGGAAGGCCTCGGGATCGAACTGGGAAGACAGATTCTCGATGTAGGCCTTATGTTCCTTAAGGGAAAGGATCCCCTGGCTAAGAAAATCGGAGACGTCAACGGCGTGGGTCGGCTGGGGTGAGCCATTGAAGCAGACCATCCGGACACCGTCCCAGGGATTGAAACCCTCTTGCTGTAACTCCGGAAATATCCAGCGGTTGCCGGCATCTCGGGCCGCATCCAGGATCGCCAGCCCTGCCCAGCGGTGGTCGGCCATATTGAGCATGCCCCCTGGGAATGTCAGGCGGTGGTTTACGGTGATGAGGACCTCTGGGCGTTGCTGTCGGATGACTCGTGCAATATCCTTCCGGAGGGAAAGGCTGTATTCGATCACGCCATCAGGATATTCCAGGAATTCCACATCACTCACGCCAACGACGGCGGCACTTTTGCGCTCTTCATTTTCGCGGAGAATCGCGGTCTCAGCAGGGGGCTTGGAATCGATCCCTGCCTCTCCCCGTGTGAGGAGGAGATAGCTGACCTCTTTACCTTGGGCCGTCCAACGCGCAATGGCAGAAGCAGACCCGTATTCGAGGTCATCAGGGTGGGCAACCACAGCCAGGCATCGCTCCCAGTCTTCCGGGAGGGGCAGGAGCGCTATTTTATCGGCCATTTGATTATTCCCTTTTAATACAAGCTTCTTAAAACACCATTTTTGCAAAGTCAGCGGATCGGTTCCCCCAGGGGGTATTTATTGAGGATATCCAGGGGGACCTCGTACACCTTGTCCCAGCCCCCATAGCGCTGGACCAGGTGGGCTCCAGTGAGGCCGCGCTTTTTACCGTTCTCGATGTAGTACACCGGACGGTTGGTGCGTTCGGTCATCTCCATGATCATAAGGCCGTCAAACGTGAGGTCGACCATGGGTCCCTCCTGCATCATGTCCAGGGTCTCATAGGGGACCTCGACCAGATGTTCCCAGGGATCCTTGCCACGGCCCAGTTCATAGTTGTAGCGGAAGATCGCCTCCAGGTCCTTGAAGGCGTGCCGGACATAGGAATCTGAGCCCCGCCTCTCGATCATGTATACCGTGGCATCGCGTGCCTTGACATATTTTTGATGCAGGTACGCCAGGTTGTCGACCGACGGCCACTGTGAGAATTCCCGTTCCATGCGCTCGAGGATACGTGCACAGTCTCTCAGGGCATAGGGCATGACACCAACGGCCTTCATCTCCCGCTCCAGGCTTCGGAAGGAGCGGACCAGATATGCGTAGGCGTTGAAAAGATTCGTGCGCAGGTGATTCGTCTTGAAAAAGCCGGAACGGGCTTCTGTCAGCTTGACAAAAAGGCGGCAGGAAGCGGCAAAGGCCTCGGATTCGAATAGGACGGCCTGCTCCTGGTCGGAGATGGTCCCGTCCCAGCCATCGAACTGGTCGTAGCTGCTCTGGGCCAGGTAGCCGGCTTTTTCCGCCAGTTCCATGCCCAGGTTGAAGACCTGGCTTCGCCTGTCGGCATGGGCCGGCACTGCCAGGAGGGCTACAAACAGTATCCCTGCGGCCGTTGTTTTCATGGTTTTGGTAAACATGCTTAGATCCTCCCAATGATGGTCTGCTTATTAAAGTATAGTCTTTTTCCTAACTGTGAGTAAGAAAAAAAATATTCTTCTTGACATGTATGCATCTATTATACATATATATGCATATGAGGACGACACTAAACATCGATGACAGTCTTCTTAACAAAGCCGCAATGCTCACTGGAGTCTCAGAAAAAACAGCGCTCGTAAGGAAGGGTCTCGAGGCGCTGATCACGCTGGAGAGCAGCAAGAGGCTCGCGCGTCTGGAGGGTTCCGATAAATTCCTGCGTGGGTCTTCTCGCGGGCGGCTTTTTTAGGGATCAACTCATAATACCATGGTGCTGGTAGATACATCCGTGTGGATTTCTCATTTCAGGGGGGACCACAGCGACCTGACAGAGCTGCTGAATCAAGGGACAGCTGCAACTCATCCCTATGTGATCGGGGAGCTGTCATGCGGCAATCTCAAGAATCGCGAAGAGATCCTGGCCCTGATGCGGGACCTTCCCATGGCTCTGCCGGCCGAGCACGACGAGATCCAGAGCTTCATAGAATCCCGACGGCTCATGGGTCAGGGCCTGGGGATAGTCGATGTGCACATGCTGGCATCGGCGCTGCTGTCAGGCATCGAACTCTGGACTGAGAACCGCCACCTGGCCAAGACCGCCGCCGACCTCGACATCGCGTTCTTTTAATCTCTGTAACGTGACCCCTGATCCGTTCAACTCGTACTCATGCGATCACAGAAAATCCGTTACTTCTCTTTAGCAAAGAGAGAATCCTCCAGGCCAGAATTGTACTTGATTTCCGTGAGCGCAAAGATGGCGAACTCCTCGCCTCCTTGAAAGACGGACATAGAATGAGCGGCCAGAACGCCATCGACCTGTTTGTAATCTGAAAAGATCACCTCCTGATCGACCGGAGCCTCCATCATGTCGGTCCCCTTTTGTTTAACCAGATAGAGCAGATAGGTCTCGGTGTCGACATACATGGTGTTGATCTCATCGTTGGGGAATGTCTGGACCAGGACAAAATACTCTTTGTTTTCGACCGTTTCCTTCCCCTTGAATTCGTAGGAGATGCCGTATTTCTCTGGATTCAGGAGCGCGGCGTTCCCGAACTCGAAGGCACCTTTCTTGGATTCCTCGAGTTGGTCTCCGGAAACATCCTCGACAGAATTGGACTGAGGGTTGAACATCCAGGCAACTTCCCCGTCGAAGGCGTTTGTCATGATCATGCCCATGATCTCCATCTCCTGGCGGAACTTATTGGGCTCCTTATGATAGATGGTCACGGCGGCCGACATCCCCACGGAAGGCAGTTCCATCTCTCCCACCATGGTGGTGTCTTTGATGGCTTCAAGGGCCTTGCGGCCGCCGGATGCCTCGATCATCTTCTCCAGGACATCGGCTGCGCTCTGGCTAAAGACCGGCACAGCAGCCATACCGACCAGGAGAAACGCCATCATTGTGATTGTTATCAAACGTCTCATATTTCCCTCCTCATTTTGCATACAACACCAAATACTGAAAATTTGGGTTGTCTATTCAAAATGTATTATATCTTTGTCCGGACATCACATACAATATATTTTAGGGTCGGACCATGGAACTGAGGGAATCCCTATTAAAACGATAATATTTCCTGTATTATATTCAATATCTACCGCGCACCTATCAGGTGGGGAAATTCTGAATCTACCGATTCAAGGGAGACCATGCATGGATAAACATAAAGATCATGTGTTAGACGTCCATCTCAATCCAAACGTGAGCGGGCTCAATCCCTCGGCCACGGTCGCGATCAACGACCTGTCAAACGAGCTCAGACAAAAGGGGAAAGAGATCTTCAAGCTGGGCCTGGGACAGTCTCCCTTCCCGGTCCCGGAGTGTGTTGTTGAGGCGCTGCGGGAGAATGCCCACCAGAAGGACTACCTCCCAGTGAAGGGGCTGCGGGAGCTCCGAGAGGAGGTAGCCGAGCACCACCGCCGCAACTTCGGCATCGATGCAGACCCGGACGACGTCCTGATCGGCCCGGGCTCCAAGGAACTCATGTTTGTGCTCCAGCTGGTCTATTTCGGAGATCTGGTGATCCCGGCGCCCAGCTGGGTTTCCTATGCGCCCCAGGCCAAGATTATCGGCCGGCAGATCCAGTTTCTGCCGACCAAGTTCGAGAACGACTGGCACCTGACCCCGGAGGAAGTGGAACAGAGATGCACGCTGGATCCGGAGCGCCACCGGCTCATGATCCTGAACTACCCCCTCAATCCCACAGGGACCACGATACCGAAGGACCGCTTGCAGCAGCTCGCCGAGGTGGCAGACAAGTTCCGCATGGTGCTGCTCTCGGATGAGATCTATGGCAAGATCCATCACGACGGAGAGCACCAGTCCATCGTCCCCTATTATCCGGAAGGGACCATCTTCAGCGGCGGGCTCAGCAAGTGGTGCGGAGCCGGAGGCTGGAGGCTGGGAGTGTTCGTGTTCCCGAAGCCGCTGCGCTGGCTGCTCAAGGCCATGGCTGCGGTCTGCACGGAGACGTTCACCTCGACCAGCGCCCCGATCCAATATGCGGCCGTGAAGGCATTTCAGGAGGGCCCTGAGATAGAACAGTACCTCGTACGTTCCAGGCGGGTTCTGAAAGCCCTGGGAAATGCTGTCGCTCGCAGGCTCGATGAGGGAGGGGCCCGTGTCCGCTATCCGCAGGGAGGATTCTACCTGTTCCCGGATTTTTCCGCCTTCAAGGAAAAACTGGCGGCCCGCGGCATCAAGACCAGTGCTGAAATGAGCCGGCGCCTGCTGGAGGACACCGGTGTGGCCTTCCTGCCCGGCAGTGATTTCGGGCGCTCCCCGGAGGAGCTGACCGCACGGCTGGCATATGTGGATTTCAACGGCAGGGCCGCACTCGAAGCAGTCGAGGACATCCCCGGGGACCAGGCCCTGGACGATAACTTTGTCAAAACACACTGCGGCAGGGTGATTGAAGCGATCGACCGCATCAATGAGTGGGTGATCAGGTAGGCCACAAGACCGGGACGGTCACTCGTGTTGGATCGAATCGACCGGATCCGCGGCCGCTGCACGGAGGATGTTGGAGCTGATGGTCAGCATCGTAACCATCGTCACAAGGAATAGCGGGGCCAGGAACAGGAGGATACCCACCGGCATGCGGTTGGCAAATCCTTTGAGCCACTGCTGGATGCCCAGGTAGGCGAGCGGCCAGGACACGAGCAGGGCGATCAATATCATAACCAGGAAGTCCCTGAAGAGCAGCCCCAGTATCCCGGACGTGGTGGCTCCCAGCACCTTACGGATGCCGATCTCCTTGGTGCGCTGCAGGGCCATGAACGCGGACATTCCGAAGATACCCAGGCTGGTGACGAAAACGGCCAAGAGGGAGAAGATCCCCGTGACCTCACCGAAAAGCTCGTCGGCCCTGAACTGCTGGTCATAGTAATCGTCCAGGAAAATAAACTCGAAGGGATTGCCCGGGAAGAACGCGGCATACTCCTGCTGGACGGCAGCGATGGTGGCCTTTGTATCAGGCCCCTCGACCTTGAGGGCGAACTGGCCCCGCTCTCCCCTTCCGTAGGGCAGAAACAGGTAGATGGTAGGCTCGAAGGCGGCTTTGGGTGACTGCTGGTGGTAGTCCGAGAGCACACCGATGATGGTGAATATCTCGCCCCAATAGTCCACCTGCTGGCCCACCGCCTCCTCGCTGGAGGCAAATCCCATCCAGCGGACGGCCGTCTCGTTCAGGATGAGGGCCATCTCATCCGAGGGGAACTCGCGTGAGAAGTTGCGCCCGTGCTTGAGCTTCATCTTAAAGACGTCCAGGAAATCATAGTCGACTCCAACGATCATGTAATTCTTGCCCTTCCCCTGGTCTTCGCCGGCTTTGAGGATGGCACCGGCGTCCCAGAAGATCTGGCGTCCCGGGACCTCGGTCACGACGCACATCTGTCTGATTCCAGGTTTTCTGAGAAGTTCCTCCTTAAATGCCGTGAATTGTTTGGCAAAGGCCTCTTCCCTGACTCGAGGGGCCTTGACCACCAGTATCTGTTCCTTATCAAAACCCGTATCCTGGCCCTTCATGAAAAGGATCTGCCGGTAGGCAGCAAAGGCAGAAGTAAGGAGGAACAGGGCGATGACGAACTGGAAGATGACCAGGGCCTTCCTGAGATTGAATCCCCTGGGATTCCTTCCCAGCCTATCTCGGATGACCTGGATGGGATTGTACGCGGAAATGGCCGAGACCGGATAGGTCCCTGAGAGGACAACCCCGGCCAGCAGGAGCAGCGGGACCGCACCCCAAAACCAGGCTTGGCTCCAGAGGCTGAGGCCCTGGGGGATCCCGGCCAGGCGGCTGAATGCGGGGAGGAAGACCTGGACCAGGGCAATGGCCAGGACCAGAGCGATAAGGTTGACGGCCGCGGTCTCGAAGAGGAGCTGGGTGCTGACCTGCAGGCGGGAAGCCCCTACGACCTTGCGCAGCCCCACCTCGCGCGCCCGGTTGAGGGCACGGGCCGTGGAGAGGTTTATATAGTTGACCCAGGCCATGAGGATGATGAAGAGTGCGGCCAGCCCCATGAAACTGACAGAATCGCGGCTGCCGTTCGTCTCGTATTCCTGCATGAAGTGAGAGGTCAGGTGAATGTCGGTGAGCGGCTGTAGCTTGAGTTCGATCAGGACCTTGTAGTAGTCCATAAGTTCACTGCAGTTTTTCTGAACCATGCTGACCATCTGCTCTTCGAAAGCCCGGGGATCGGCGCCGGGCCGAAACAGGATGTAGGTGAAAAAGGTCGTGTGTCCCCAGGATCCCATGACATCCGGGCCGTAGAGCGCGCGCAGGCTCTCGAAGGAGAGGATGATATCGAATTTCAGGTGGGAGTTGGGCGGAATGTCTTTGAATAGCCCGGTGATGGTGTAGTCGGCACGGCCGTCCACGGCTATTGTGCGGCCTATGGGATTGCCGTCACCGAAGTATTTGCGGGCCGTGGACTGGGAGATGAAGGCCGTAGAGGGACTGCGGATGCCTTGAAGGGGATCGCCCTCGGCAAAGGGAAAGTCGAAGATCTCGAAGAAGTCGGGCTCGGCGAAGTACATCCGGTCCTCGGTGAACTTGACGTCCCGATCCTTGAGGGATACGACGGCACGGTGACGTACGATGCGAGCGATGGATTCCACGTCGGGGTAGGCCCCCCGGATGAAGTCGGCCGCCGGGGGTGTACAGGAGGCGAAGCGCACGGCAGTGCCGTCCTCTGCGGTGCGCTCGTAGCGCAGGCGGTAGATGCGGCCGCTGTTGCCGTGGAAGCGGTCGTAGCTCCTTTCGAAGGTCACGTAGTACAGGATGAGCAGGCAGGCCGCCATGCCCACAGCCAGACCCAAGACATTGATGAACGAGAACAGCTTGGCCCTGGAGATACTCCGGGCCGTGGTCTTGACGTAATGCGCGATCATCATTATTTCGGGGTCGGACCATGAAATCCTATTGAAAACACTATACTTATCACCTTAGAGGGCCACTTTTCAACGCTTAGCATGCGCTTTTTAGCCCTAAAAAAGCAAGTTTAAGAAAAATTTTCCATTCCGTATCCACACTGCCTCTCTTAAATCGCCCTTTTTGCCCCCAAAAATGCGCATGTAAGGTTAAATTTTCACCTGTCTAAGCATTTAAATATATTATTTACAAACACTTTTCATGGTCCGACCCCGAATATATAATAGGAGCATGAACGAACTGTCGGTGCGGGCGCTGAAGAGGGTCATCCGGGAGACGGGGGCGAGGCCGAGCCGGGGGGCGGCCAGGGAGCTGGCGCGGTCGCTTGAAGATATAGCGTGGGAGATCGCCGAACGGAGCAAGATCCTGGCCGAACACGCCGGGCGCCGCACGGTCAAGGACAAAGACATCCGGCTCGCTGTCAAGGACTGGAAAGCGGACTACTCATAACGCAGCGAATCCGAGGGATTGAGCAGGGCAGCCTTCACAGAGTGGTATAGGATCGTGATCACTGCGACCACGCCGGCCATGACGCCGGAAAAGACAAAGAGATCCCAGCCGATGCCGATCCGGTAGGCAAAATTCCCCAGCCACTTGTACATGATGTAGTAGGCGATCGGCCATGCTAAGACATTGGCAATCAGCACCAGTTTGGTGAATTCCGTCGACAGCAGACTGATGATATTCTTGAATTTGGCTCCCAGGACCTTGCGCACACCGATCTCCTTGGTGCGCTGCTCCACCGTGAAGGATGCCAGGCCGAAGAGCCCAAGGCAGGCGATGAAGACAGCGAGACACCCGAAGATGATGTAGATCTGGCGGACCTTTTCCTCCTCTCCATATTTGGTGCGGAAATCCTCATCGACGAAATGGTAGTTGAAGTTGAATTCCCGGTCGGGGTACACAGTCTGATGGACCTCGGCCAGCGTGCTCTCCAGGAAACCCAGGGTCTCCGGTATCCTCTTAGGGTGCACACGGACTGTGACAAACGTAAAGAAACCAGGTTCCAGGCTCAGCGTCACCGGCCGGATGGCCAGCTTGAGGCTCCCGGAATGGAAGTCTTTCACGATACCAACGATCCTCCCAAGTCGGTTGTCACGCGGCACGTTGTAGATCCTCTTTTCCAGGCTGTCCTCTCCCCATCCCAGGGCTTCGGCCATGCTTTCGTTTATAAGGACCGCTTCCCCTAAGTCGGTCGAAAACTCCCTCGAAAAATCGCGTCCCCCCACGATCTCCATGCCGTAGGTTTTGACAAAGTCGAAATCGACCCAATAGTTCCTGGCACGCACGGCCTCCTCATTGGTGTTCCCTTCGGGCAGGTAAGCATCGTATCCCAGCTCGGCACCGGGGATGTTGGCGGAGAAGCAGACCGAGACAACACCGGGATCCTTCAGGATGCGGGCCTTGAGGGATTCGAATCTCTGCGTGGATTCCTCGTCGCGGAGGGCGCCAAAAAATTCGACGGCCACCAGCTGTTCGCGATCAAATCCCAGGTCCTTGTTCTTCATGTAGTCCAGCTGACGGACCATTGTGAGGATCCCCACCAACAGAAAGATCGAGATGGAGAACTGGACCACGACCAGCACCTTGCGCAAGGCACTGTTCTTGGAAGCGGAGCTGAACCTCCCCTTGAGGACCATAACGGGATTGAAGGCCGAGAGGATGAAGGCGGGGAAGCTACCTGCGATGAGGCCCGTGAGGATGACAATACCCAGGAGACCCAGCAGCACGGGGGCTTTGAGGAATTGTTCGTAGCCGAACTGTTTGCCGGAGAGGCTGTTGAAGAGCGGGAGGATTGTCATGACAACCGACAGCCCGAGCAGGAGGCTAATGAGCGACACGGCCACGGATTCGCTCAGAAACTGGCTGATGAGCTGACGCTTCTGCGAACCGAAGACCTTGCGGATGCCGACCTCCCTGGCCCGGCCGGCGGAGCGGGCTGTGGAGAGATTTATAAAATTGAAACAGGCGATCATCAGGACAAGGAGGGCGATGCCTGCGAACAGGACGACATTGTCGAAGTCCCCAGGTATGCCGAGCTCGTATTCGTAGTGAGAGTGGAGGTGGATATCGCGCAGGTGGATCAGGGGATAGACGCGGGAGGTGCCGCGCTGTTTATACATTTCTCCCCAACGGGACTGGACTGTGGAGGCGATCTTTTCATCGAGCTGGGCCATGTCGGTGTTCTCTCGCAGCAGGATGTATGCGTAGACCTCGCAGAAATAGTCCGCTGTCAAGACTGAAGCGGGGCGCCCATCCCCGTCCCGCATGAATGACGAGGGGATGAGGCCTTTGAACTGGATGTGCGAGTTCTTGGGGACCTCGCCGATGATGCCGGAAATGCGGAGCGGGCGGTCCGGAGGGAGCGTGATGACCCTGCCGAGGGCCTCATCGTCGCCGAAAAGGCGTTCGGCCGTATCCTTCGTGATCACGATGGAATCGGGATCGGAGAAGGCCGTGGCCGGATCACCAGCGACGAGGGGGAATGTGAAGAGGTCAAAGATGGTGTCGTCCACGATCCACACCTCGGGGATTTGGATGGGTTCGCCTTCGAGACGGGCTTCGAGATCGAACGTGTCGAAGAACCGCACGGAAGCCTCGATCTCGGGGATGGTCTCGGTCAGGACAGGAGCCAGGGCGGGGGGGGTATGGGCGTAGTGGCGGGAGGTGGCCCCGATCGAGCTAATGGCATTGACACGGAAGATGCGGTCGCCCTGTTCATGGAAGCGGTCGAAGCTCACCTCATCTGTGATGTAGAGCAGGATCAAGATGCAGCACGCCATGCCTATAGCCAGGCCGGCGATATTGATGAAGGAATATCCCTTGTGCTTCTTCAGGTTCCTGAGGGTGATGATCAAATAGTTTCTGAACATATCCTTCTCCCTGTATGTGACGGTGTAACCATGTATCCTCGGATTGAGGTTTTGCAAGAACCGTACCAGATGTGCGCAAAATGGAACTGTCAGGGGTGGTTCAGGGGAAACTTCATGCGCGCCGCGTGCGAGACATATACATTCGAACATCAACCGTCCGCAACCGGGCAGAACGGACAACAAAATCTTGACATTTCCTTGACCGGGCCGCACCTGATCGGGCTGCAGGAGATCTCGATCATCCGGGGAGACCTGCCCGAGATGGGTGCGTTCGAGATGAACTACCTGGATATCCTTTTGATGACCCTCGAGAGATACGGACTGAAGTACAGGGTATGGCTGGAAGGCTTCGAGGAATTCATCTGGCCATCGGATCACGGTGGTGTTGTGGCGAGGCTGCGGATCCCCAAGTTCTGACGAGCTTAGGATTGTAAAGGAAGACTTGAGCCGGGCTAGCCACACCCGGCTCCTTCCTTTTTCCGACCTCGGGCTATTGGACGATCAACGGGATGCCTTGATCAACATGATGTTGCGAAAGGTGGGGATGGTTCCGCGGAAATCGAGCGCTTCCCCGCTAGGGGTGAAGAACAGTCCCGGGTAGAGCTCGCGACAGCGCATGCCGTTGCACAACAGATAGCCCTCTCGCTGGCTGACGCGCAGCATGCTGCTCCGCATTCTTCCCCAGGCCAGCATCCGGTAGCGGCCTTCGTGCTTCTTCCATTCCGGCTTACCAGGACCGGCCTTGTCCCGCTCCTTATCTGGCTTGTGGAAGTCATAGTAGCTGCAGGTCCCGGAGAGTCGATTCAAGTGGATGAGCGAGCCGTTCTGCTCCCAGAGAGGTGGCTTCACCCGGAGTTCCGAATAATTTCCGAACACCCCGATCATCTCACTCCCCTCCCCTTGATAGAAGTTCAGGGGGTAGAACTCTCGCCCGACGGTGATTCCGAATTCCTCCCCTTTCTGTCCGAGGACTACATTCTGGTCATATCGACCCATGAGGTTCTTGACACGGCTGTCTGTCAGATCCAGCGGCCGGGCCGTGTCCACTGTGGGCTTCGCAGGGATCGGCTGGGTTTCTCCAAACTCCTCGGATATGATCCTGTTGATCACCTCCATCACGGGCCCCCCGTTGAGTCGTGTCTCATGGGAATTCGATAAGGTGACAACGCCGAGCTTGATCTCGGGGTACATGACCATCGAGGTGATGAAGCCATACCCCCCGCCTCCATGCTGGAGGTTGTAGGTCGTACTGATGAGATTCCTGACGAGGCCCAGGCCATAGCCCGCCCTCTGGTGTGCTTCCGGGAGGGAAGCAGCATGCATCTGGTCGATGAGATCGCGTGCGAGCACCTGGCTGCCGTCGACAGCTCCCTTGTTGATGTGGAACCGCATGTAGCGCGCCATATCGACCAGGTTGGTGTAGGTCCCGCCGGCCGGGATCATGGGGATGAAGACAGGAATCTCGCCATCGATCTCTGCCTTGTCTGAGACATGGCCGATGGCGCGGTTCGAGCTTGCCAGGATCTTGTCCACATCCATGGTGCTGTATTCCATCCCGATCGGATCGAGGACATTCTGCTGGATGTAATCCCAGAAGGGCATGCCGGCCTTTTCCTGCAGGATGAATCCGGCCAGGTCGATGCCCAGATTGGAGTAGCTGTAGCGGTAGCCGACGGGATAGCGCAGCCAGGTATCGGAGATGCTCAGGATGTGTTCGTTGAAGGTGTGGGGCCGGTCGTCGTAATTGCCGCCCACCGGGGCTTCATGTGTGAAACCGGCTTTGTGGGAGAGGAGGATGCGGAGTGTCATCCTGCGTTCCGGGTGTTCCTCGTAGGGACTGTGGACCGTGAAATCGGGGACATACTCGGTGATCGGAGTGTCGAGGTCGAGCAGGCCGTCCTGGACGGCGCTCAGGATGCCGAGGGCCATAAAGCTCTTGGACATGGATTGGATGCTGAACAGGGTCTCCTCGGTGATGGGCTGCCCTCCCTCGCGTCGTGTATGTCCATAGGTCATCTGCCACAGTATCGATGAGTCGTCCACGACGGCGACCGCAGCGCCCGGCATGGCACTCTGTTCGATCAATTTCGGGACCTCGGCCTTCAGCAACTCGACGGCCCGCGCTCTGATCGCCAGTCCCTTGGCCTGTGTCTCTGCCCTGCTTCCGTCGATGGCTTGAGCCAGCACCGCTATCAACAGCAGGAGAGCCGAGCCTACTAAAATTCTTTTCAATACATGTCTCATCGGATCAATATCCCTCCTTTTCTTTCCTTAGAATACGCTTTTTACCCCTAAAAGTTTCCGTTTAAGCTTCTAAAATAGTGCCTCTAAGCACCTAACTCTTTTGTTTTCAATAGTATTTCATGGTCCGACCCCGAAATGGAAAAAAAAATGAAAGAAGGATAGTGGAATTGGAGTCTATTATATATAATGAATCTTTCTATGTTTTATCGAATTTTTCATTCACGATCTAACCAATCCAATTCAGGAGGGAGAGGATGACTCTACGTCTCAGGAAGGTGCTTCAGGCAGCGCTCATGATCTGCTTAATACTTGGTGTGTCACACCCGTTCTATTCGCAGACCGAGGGCTCCAACGGACATCTGATCAAGGATCTCAAGTGGCGGAATGTCGGGCCGGCCAACATGATCGGCCGCATCTCCGACTTCGAAGCCCTGGAGAGCGACTTCACTCAGGTGCTGGTGGCCAGCGCCTCGGGCGGAGTCTGGAAGTCCGTGAACGCGGGCACGACCTGGGAGCCGATCTTCGACAATTACGGTTCGGCCTCCATCGGTGATGTGGCTTTCTATCAGAAGGACCCGAACATCATCTGGGTCGGCACGGGAGAGGAGTGCCCCCGCAACAGCATCGCCTGGGGCGATGGGATCTACAAATCCGTCGACGGCGGCAAGACCTTCACCCACATGGGCCTGAAGAGCACTCACAGCATCGCACGGGTCCTCCCCCACCCCGACAGCCCCGACGTCGTCTATGCGGCGGCCGCGGGGCACACTTGGGGCTACTCCGGCGACCGCGGCCTGTACAAGACCACGGACGGCGGCACGACCTGGCAGAAGCTCACCAACGGGCTTCCGGACGATGGCAAGACAGGCGCCATCGACCTGGTCATGCACCCAGAGAACGCAGACATCCTCTACGTGGGATTCTGGCAGCGGATGCGCCAGCCCTGGCGCTTCGACTCGGGCGGACCCAACAGCGGCATCTACAAGTCCACGGACGCAGGCGCGTCCTGGACCAAGCTGACGCAGGGCCTGCCGGAAGGCGACCTGGGCCGCATCGGGCTGGCCATCTCGCGCAGCAATCCGGATGTCCTGATGGCCATGGTCGAGCACAGCTACCAGCCGCAGCGGCAGATCCGTGAGGGCCAGACCCAGAAGCCCAATCCCGAGTACGATGACATGACCAAGCTCGGCACCGGCATGTACCGCTCCGAGGATGGAGGTACGTCCTGGATGTACGTGAACCGGATGAATACCAGGCCCTTCTACTACAGCCACATCTACATCAATCCCTTGGATGACAAGCTCATCTACTATCTGGCGACTTCCATGCAGTACTCCGAGGACGGGGGCAAGACGCTCAAGACCATCCAGGGGCTCCATCCCGACTTCCACACCATGTGGCTCGATCCCACCAACAAGGACCGCTTCTACGTGGGGCAGGACGGGGGCGCCTCCATCACCTACGACGGAGGGAAGACCTGGGTGCTGTTCGACAACCTGTGTGTGTCCCAGTTCTACGCCGTGAGCGCGGACAACCGCGACCCCTACTACGTGTATGGCGGGCTGCAGGACAACGGGACCTGGGCCGGACCCAGCATGAGCAGGGAGGGGATGATCCTGACCGACCACTGGTTCAATTTCGCCGGGGGCGACGGATTCTACACTCAGAACGATCCCACGGACTGGCGCATCGTCTATGCGGAGAGCCAGGGCGGGAACATCTCCCGAGTGAACATCGAGACGCGGCAGTCGGCGCGCATCCGCCCATCCCGGCAGAACACCTACAACTGGGCTGATCATGCCCCGCCGCCGCCCAAGAAGAAGGCTGAGGCGCAGCAGCAGTCGCCCTTCGGGCGCCAGAGATCACCCTTCAGGCAAAACTGGAGCTCCCCGATCCTGATCTCGCCGCACAATCCCACCACCATCTATTTCGCTGGCGATCGTGTGTTCAAATCAATAAACCGCGGCGACAACTGGACCATCATCAGCCCGGACCTGACCACCAACAATCCGGATAAATACAGCAAGCCGACTGGCGGGATGACCCTGGATCAGACCGGGGCGGAGACCCACTGCACCATCACCACCATCGCCGAGTCGCCGATGACTCCCGGACTGATCTGGGTGGGAACGGACGACGGTAACGTGCAGGTCACAAGAGACGGGGGTATCCACTGGACAAACGTCCGCGGGAACGTGCCGGACGTGCCAGCCGAGATCTGGGTGAGCCGGGTCGAGGCGTCTCGCTATGACGAGGGCACGTGTTACCTGACCTTTGACGGCCACCGCAGCGACGTCTTCGATGCCTATGTGTTCAAGACCACCGACTACGGCAAGACCTGGACGAACATCAGCGCCAACCTGCCTGAGGACGGCCCGGTGTATGTGATCCGCGAGGACCTCAAGAACAAGAACCTGCTCTTCCTGGGCACCGAGTTCGCCGTGTTTTTCTCGATCGACGGCGGCGAGAAATGGCAGAAGCTCAACCTGAACATGCCCACCGTGGCCTTCCATGACCTGGTCATCCATCCGAGGGACAACGACCTGATCGCAGGCACACACGGACGCGGCATCTGGATCCTGGACGACATCTCACCGCTGCAGCAGGCCACGGACAAGGTTCTGGGGGCCGAGGCCCATCTCTTCGAGAGCACGAAGCCGGGAACACAGTGGCTGCGGCTGGGCAGGGGCGGTTATGGACGCGGAAACCTGTACTTTGCAGGAGGCAATCCTCCCGGAGGGGCAGTGGTCAATTTCTACCTGAAAGATAAGCCCGCAGAACCGATCACCCTGGAGATCATGGATGCCACTGGCAAGCTCAAGACCCTCTACACGCTGAAGGAAGCCGAGGCCGGTATAAACCGCTTGTATTGGGACATGCAGTTCGATCCCTCGCCGCAGGCCCAGAAGGCTGCCATCAACAACATGAAGTCGATGATGGACAGGATCCTGGGACGGCCCGAGGTAGAACCCGAGGCCAAGGCTACGGTCGAGGAGGCCTTCAAGACGCTCGAAGATCCGAGCCTCACCTATCGGGAGGCCGCCGAGATCCAGAGGAAAGCCTTTGAGGCCATCGGTTTCGGCGGTGGCAGGGGCATGGGCCGCGGCAGGGGCGGCGGTGCCGCTTCCGCAGAGCCCGGTGCCTACGCCGTGAAGCTGACGGTCAACGGGAAAATCTACGACGGCACCATCGCCGTCCGCAAAGATCCCAAGCAGACAGGCGGAAACAACTAAGAAAACAAAAAAGGGGACAGGATCCAGATCCATCCATGAAGCTTTCTATGATACTACTTGTTTGATTCTATAAGTTCTTTGTAGTACGGATCTTTCCTCAGTTCGTCCAAATCCGGATTGAGTTCTATCTCATCGAGAGGCCCGCCGACCTTGAGATAGATCTGAAGCACCTCCAGGGCTTTGTCCCTCTTCCCCATGATCTCATAGGCTCGGATGCACAAGCGGAGGGCCGTTACATTTTTAGTATTGGCGCTACGGACCTGATCGATCTCACCTTGCGCTTCTCTCTCATCACCTGCCACCGCCAAATAAAAAGCCAGGTAGGCATGAGTCTCAGTGTCCTGGGGATCGTTACTCAAATCTCGTCGGGCGAGGGCGATGGCCATCTCATATGCCTCAGCCACATCTTCATCTGCCACCCCCTGTGTGTATCGACGGGAATCCCCCAAGTTCCCCCATATCCTTTGATCCGTATCCTTCAAGGCGATGGCCTGTTCAAAGGTCTCTGTCGCTTCGCCATATCGCTGTTGACTGAAGTACAGAATCGCCAGGTTGGAGTAGGCTACTGAATCGGGTTTCAGGGACAACGATCTCTGAAATGCAGCCTCAGCTCGGACTTCGTCCCCCAAAGCAAGAAGGATGCCTCCCAAACTACTATAGGCTCGATAGTTATCGGGCGCCAGCTCAGCTACCTTGATGAACATCCTTTCGGCATCGGTCTCCCGTCCAACAGAGTAATAAAAGGAGCCGAGATGGCTGTATCCACCCCAGAAGGCCGGGTTCTCGTCTATTGCCTTCATAAAATGCTCTTCTGCCTGCTCCAGATCATCCATCTTCTGATAGGAGACAGCCAGCTCCCGGTGGGCATCGGGATTATCCGGTTCGAGCTCTAGCGCTATCCCGAATTCTTCAACAGCGCCCCTGTAATCCCCTGTATCCCGATTCAAGATCCCAACCGTCACATGTGCGGCGGCCAGTTCGGGATTGAGTTGCACGGCCTCTCTACACCAGGTCCGGACATGCGCAAGATCGCTGGGTTCTTTGGATATCTGCCATCTGCGCCAGTAGGCTTCCCCGAGCTTGGCACGCGCCAAAGCAAATTCAGGCTCTGCCTGGGCGGCCTTGGTCAAAAGCATCACCGCATGGTCCAGGCTGTCGACATCATGATAGGACTGCAGATAGCCGATTCCCTGTGTGTAGAACACCGAGGCCTCCGGATTCTGGCTCACGGCAGCAGCCAGCCTTGTCTGTTCGAGCGGATTGACCAGGATGCCCAGTAGGTCAGCGGCACGGCCGATGATATCGTCCTTGAGTACCATCTGCCTGGGATCGTCATAGGTGAGATGTATCGAATCCAGTTGACGGAGCTCCCGAGCGTCGATCAGGTTCAGGGTCACGGTCACACCATCCGCCGAATAGTTTATGTTGGGATCGATGACAAGGTCCACATTGAACCATTCCTGTGCTTCGGAGGGACTTCTCACTTCTCTCTGAAGAATTTCTACTCCAGGGACCAGCCACAATTCAGACTCGCCTTTTCGCAGCTGCGTAAGCTTGCTGTTCAAGGTTTCATAAAGGCCCGCACAGAACATCCGATCTTCCTCGCTTCCACCGATCACATTGAAGGGCAGGACGGCGAGGCCTTTCTCGGGGGGTGCTTTTGATCCACCTCCGAGCAGGCTGGTCCAGGTGTGGCGGAAAGGCAGGATCAGAACGAGCAGGAAGAGAAAGATCGCTGCCGGTATCGCCACCACAGGCCTGTGAAAGGGGCGCAGCACCTGCTGGAGGAAGCGTGTGGTGGAAGTGTAGGGCCGAGCCTCTCCCGAAGACATCGCCTGGCGGAGCTTCTGCAGATCGGATTTCAGCTCGCTTATCGACTGATAGCGCGCATCGGGATTCTTCTTGAGGCAGTGGTTGATAAGCCGCTCCAGGTCCGCGGGTATATTTGCACGGATCTCCCCCAAAGGATTGGGCGCCTTGTTGATGATCGAATAGAGGATGACCATGCTGTCACCGTCACCGAAAGGGAGCTTGCGCGAGACCATCTCGTAGAGCAGCACGCCAACGGACCAGATGTCCGACCGCTGGTCCACCTCTACGCCACCGGCCTGCTCCGGTGACATATAGGCCACGGTGCCCATGACCATGGCAGTGCGGGTGATCTGCGTCCCGTGCAGCATTTTGACAAGCCCGAAGTCCATGACCTTGACCTGCCCTTTAGGGGTGATCATGATATTCGAGCTCTTGATGTCCCGGTGGACATATCCCCTCTCGTGTGCCTCCTCCAGACCGGATGCCACCTGGATGGCGATGTCGAGATTCTCTGAGAGAGTCATGGGATCGGCTCGCAGGGTTTCCTTGAGGGTTTTCCCCTCTATGAACTCCATCGCGATGAAGATACGGCCCTCGGCCTCCTCGATCTCGTAAACGGTGTTGATGTTGGGATGATTCAGGCGTGCGGCGGCCTGGGCTTCCTGGATAAACCGCGTCCGCGTCTGATGGTCCTTGACAGCCTCTCTGGAAATGAACTTGAGGGCGACCGTGCGCTTGAGCTTGGTGTCCTCGGCTTTGTAGACCGTTCCCATTCCGCCTTCGGCGATCTTCTCCAGAATCGTGTAGTGAGATATCGTCGCGCCGATCGTCAGGTCCATCTCCACCCCTGTTGGCTCATATATACCAGACCCCCTACCCAAAGTCAAAGCCTCTTTGTTCGGGGACGGACCATGAAATCCCATTGATTTCATTAGAGTTACAAGGTCCGATCCCGAACGGGGGAACCTTTTTCGAATATTTGCCGTATATAGAGGTGCAATCCTAAATATTTTAGGGAAATAGACCAGAATCAAAGCGAGAATAAGACATGAAGCTCCTGACACGCGCCGAAGAGCTCATCCTGTGGGCGATCATGCGCCTGAAGGAGGAGGCATACTGCGTGCCCATCCGGGATCGCGTCTCCGACGTCACACACGAAGAATGGCCTCTGGGATCGATCTACATGCCGCTAGACAGGCTGGTGAAGAACGGCTACCTCACATCACGCCTGTCTGATTCCACACCGGAACGGGGCGGCAGGCGCAAGCGCATCTACCGGCTGACCCCCGAGGGATACGAGGCTCTGGAAAAGGCCAGGGACGTGCAGTCCAAGATGTGGGAACAGGTCCCGGCCGAACTCAAAGAGTCATGACATGATCGAACAGAGAAAATCCGCGGTACCTCCGGATACGGCGGAGTGGTTCCTGAGCCGGATCTTGAGGGACGAGGTATGGAACACTCCACTGGGGGACTTCGCGGAAGTCTATAGATCGATCGCCCGCGAGCGCGGCACCTTCCGCGCCCGGCTGTGGTACTGGGGGCAGATCCTGCGGCTGCTCCCCGGAAAGACATTCAACACCATCTACTGGAGGCTGAATATGTTCAAGAACGACATGAAGATGGCCCTCCGGACCATCAAACACAACAAAGGCTACACCCTGATCAACATGACAGGTTTGGCGGTGGGGATCGCCAGCTGCCTGCTCATCCTGCTCTACGTAAAACATGAACTCAGCTATGACAGGTTCCATGAAAATGCGGAACGGATTGTCCGCATCGGGATGCGGGCCGAATTCGGGACCAACAACTTCATCATCGCAGATGGCCCCGCTCCCCTGGCCGAAACCCTGCGAACCGACCTTCCGGAGGTGGTGGATTCAACCCGGCTGTTTTCCGTCCGGCAAACCTACCTGGGGTATGAAGATAAGCAGTTCAAGGAAGAAGACTTCGTCTATGCCGATCCAAATATTTTCGACATCTTCACTCTGAGCCTGATCGCCGGGGATCCTGAGACGGTCCTGGCCCAGCCCGGCTCGATCTTGATCACCCCCGCGATCGCCGAAAAATACTTCGGCAGCATGGATGTCCTGGGCAAGGTGCTCCAGGGAGAAGACGACCAGTCCTTCAAGGTGACCGGGATCATGCAGGAACTCCCGGATAACTCGCACTTCCGGTTCGACCTGATGGCCTCGTCCGTGGGGTATCCCCCCAGCGAAGGGTCTCAATGGATCGACAACGGCGTCTTCACCTACGTACTCCTCGCAGAGAATATCCCCGTCTCACAGCTAGATGCAAAGCTCCCCGAGCTCACCAAGAAGTACGTTGAACCGACCATCCAGGAAGGCTTCGGCATGAGCTTCGACAAATTCCTCGAGACGGGGAACTTCTTCGGATTCCACACCCAGCCCCTGCTCGACATACACCTCCACTCCCAAGTGAGCAACGACTGGGAGACCTCCGGAAACTATGACACCGTCCTCATCTTCGCGGCCATCGCCCTCCTGATCCTGATCGTGGCCTGCATCAACTTCACCAACCTGGCCACGGCACGCGCCAGTAAACGGGCCAACGAAGTGGGAGTCCGCAAGGTTGTAGGCTCCTACCGGCGGCAGCTGGTCCAGCAGTTCCTGACAGAATCGCTCTTCCTCAGCGCCTTGGCCTTTTCGATCGCCCTTGTTCTTGTGCGTATCTCCCTCCCGGGCTTCAACAAGCTCATGGACAAGGAGATCACCATGGCCATGCTGGGGACCTGGTACATCCCGCCTCTTCTGATCGTGTTCGCGTTTGGTGTGGGTATCCTGGCCGGTGTATACCCCGCCTTCATGCTCGCTGCGTTCCGACCCGCGGCGGTCCTCAAGGGAAAGATACAGTCATCCTTGCGGGGACGCAGGCTGCGCAATGGACTGGTCGTGTTCCAGTTTTTCACCACGGTCATCCTCTTCATCGGCACGATCCTGATCTTCAACCAGCTCCAGTTCATGCGGGACAAGGACCTGGGATTCGACAAGGAACACATCGTGGTCGTCCAGAACGCGCACATGATCGGGGACCAGCAGGAGGCCTTCAAGGCCGAGCTCAGTAAGAATCCCAACATCCTGGGCGCCTCCTATTCGGCCACAGGGCCTTTCATGAGCCTGACGGCGCAGATTTTCAGGAAAGAGGGGCAGGACATCCAGACTACCTACACACTGGTCAACATCGAGACGGACCATGACTACCTGGACACCCTCCGCCTGGAAATGAAAGACGGCCGGTTTTTCTCCAGGGATAACACCACGGACACCTCGGCCATCATCCTTAACGAGGCCGCGGTGCGGGCCATGGGGCTGGAAGAGCCCGTCATCGGGAAGCAGATGCAGATGCTGTCGGATGAAGGACAATCATTCACCATCATCGGGACGCTCAAGGATTTCCACATGCAGTCGCTACATGAGGCCATCCGGCCCATGGTCATGACGCTGAAACAGCCTGATCGTCCCGTGTCTCTGCTCTCGCTGCGCATCAGCCCGGGCAAGACCGTGGATACTCTCGCCTACCTGGAGGAACAGTGGAAGGCCTTCGGCCCGGTTCAACCCGTCGACTACGTGTTCATGGATGAGCGCTTCGAGCGCGGCTACGAAACTGAGATCCGCACCGGGAACGTCTTCTCCGCATTCGCCGGGCTCGCGATCTTCATCGCCTGCCTGGGGCTCTTCGGGCTGGCCTCTTTCATGGCCGAACAGAAGACCAAGGAGATCGGCGTGCGGAAGATCCTGGGCGCCACGATACCGGGAATCCTGGCGCTGCTGTCCAAGGAGTACGTCAAGTGGCTGGTCCTGGCCAACCTGCTGGCATGGCCCCTGGCGTATTACGCCTTACACAAATGGCTGCAGAACTTCGCCTTCCGGACCAGCATCACCGTCTGGCCCTTCCTGTTGGCAGGCGGGGCCGCCCTCGCAGTGGCCCTCCTGACCGTGAGCTACCAGTCGATCAAGGCGGCCCTGGCGCAGCCCATCAAGAGCCTGCGCTACGAGTGACCGCAGCAAACAAAGGGGACAGGTGAGGAGACATCGAAGGGGACAGGTGCATTCAGCGTGCTGAATGCACCTGTCCCCTTCGATGGTTTGTCCCCTTCAGACGGTCACGAATGATAGTAATTGGACCTGTCCCCTTTTTTTGTGATCGCTTCGGTCGTGTCATCCGGCCCTCCTTGCCATATATCAGATGGACACTGTAATATGGGAGCAGGCGCGGACATGTTTAAAGATATCGGGACAAACAAGACCGATCCCAGGGACCGTGCGGCCAAGGTCTTCAGCCTGGTCATCTCCTGCATCGTATTCGCCCTGATCACCTATGTCGTGCTGCTCATGGCTAACGTCGTCCCCACCGATGAGAGCCGGGAATACGAGAGGCGGATGCGGCGCGGGCAGGAGGTCCTCGAGATCCTGGGCCCGGAGGTCGTGGAGGCGGGATTCATCCGGAAAGCCACCAGCGCGAAGCGGGACATCTACATGCCACAGCTGGTGCTGCAGCTGGCCAACACATCGGATAGACGATTCGACCAGATCGTCCTGGAATGCCGCTTCTCCAGGGGAGATCAGTCCATATGCGGGGGAAGGGCCTTTGCCAACGACCTCAAGCCGGGTGAAGTGCGCAGGGTCACGCTCAAGTGCGTAGAATCTGGGTTCACGGGTGCTGTCATCTACGGCGTCAGCCTTGAGGACGCCAGGCAGGGATTGGAATATGAGATCATCCTCAGGACCGAAAAGATCGGAGTCATCGCCCTCTCGGACACCTTTACGTTCAAGGTCATATAGCATTTCTCAGTTTGATCCGCACGTACAAACACAACATCTCATACTTCACCTTGGATGGAGCCTGAAACCGGCGGATAATTCTACTTGGTATCTTTGGGGGGCGTCAGGACGATGTCGTCGCGGACATAGACGATGTTGGTCTCCCTCAGCATGCTCTGAAACTCATCGGACGAAAGATCATCCCGGACCACGGCCTCGACATGTTTGCCGATGTAGAGTTTTTTGTTGATGTTGTCGACCATGCTGTTGACGCGGATATACAGGTTGGCCTGGGCCTTGTCGGCCACCACCGTGACCTTGTCGTCCTTGATGCGGATGGCGCGCACTCCCTGGAATTTGGACACCTTGGACGCCAGCGCCTTCAGCATCCGCCGCTTCCGGTTCCGGATGTAGCGGTAGATGAAGAGCCCCAGGAATCCCATCCACAGCAGAGTCGCCCACGGGATGTCCGTGAGCAGCAGCAGAGCAGCGATCACCAATGCGGCAGCCGCCAGTGCGATCACCTTGGGTCCGACCGGAATCGAAGTCTTGAACCAGTACTTGATCTCTTCCAGCTTGTGGCCGGGGACAGCCGGACGCCGCACCCCGGATTCGATGTCGGCCTTCAGGTGTTTGAGGTCTGCGGCCAGGGCCGCTGCATCCACGTACCGATCCTCGGGCTTTTTCCGCAGGCACCGGGCCACGATGCGGTGCAGATCGGGAGGCAGGTTCTTGCGGATCACCGTGACCGGCTTGACCTCGTCAAAGGCGATGGAATGCATGGTGTCGAGGGGCGAATCTCCCTTGAAGGGCAGCTCACCCGTGACCATCTCGTAGAGGACGATGCCCAGGGAGAACACATCGGAGGTGAAGGACAGCTCCTGCCCTCGCGCCTGCTCCGGGCTCATGTAGGTGATGGTTCCCATCACGGTCCCGGCCATGGTCTGGCCCATGGTCTGCGTGCGGGTCTTGTTCGGCCAGGTCTCTGTTCCGGGAGAATCCGCATCGGGCTCCAGCAGTTTTGCCAGGCCGAAGTCGAGGACCTTGGTGTGTCCGTCCCTTGTGACCATGATGTTGTCGGACTTGATGTCCCTGTGGATGATCTTGGACTTGTGAGCCTTGGAGAGGCCCTCCGCGGCCTGATACGCGATCTCGACCGAGCCGATGAGATCCAGCTCCTGGTTGGCTATCAGCTGGCTCACGGTAGAGCCCTCCACGAATTCCATGGCGATGAAGGTCGTGCCGTCCACCTCGTCGATGTCATAGACCTGGGCGATGGCCGGGTGCTGGATGGAGGCCGCGGCCCGCGCCTCCTGCCGGAAACGACGAACGCGATCCGGATTTGAGGTCAATTCCGGCTTGAGGACCTTGAGCGCGACAGGCCGCTTGAGCTTCTGGTCCTGGGCGCGGTACACGACCCCCATGCCGCCCTTACCGAGCAGCTCTTCGATCTGATAGTGCTTGATGCTTTTCCCGATCATGGATCCCAGCTTTCGCCTATGCTATACCACAGGGCCTGGTTTTGGTCAATATTCTTGGCTGCCCAGACAGCCAAAAAAGGAGCAGGCAGACCACACAAAAAGGACCGCTGCAGAGGATATCTGTTGGGCTGCGAACGATTATCGCTGCGGGAGGATACACTGTTCGTAGAGGATCGCAGCCTGCAGGAAAAAATCCGCCGCCTCGCTGTAGTCCTGGGAATTCAGATGCCTGTCGGCGCGCGATTCGAAGCCCTTCGCCTCTGTGTAAAGGTTCAGCGACTTATTGCCCCCCACCTGGTCCGCGTTCTCCCTCCGCTTGGCGACCAGGGCTCGCAGGGCCAGCAGGCACTCCGCGTCCCCATCACAGTCCCCGCTCAGCGTGAGGACCTCTCCGGCCAGCGAGTATAGGATCCCGGCCCGGGCAAAGTCCTTCGCCTCGTAGGCACTATCTGCATCCTCCCTCGCTCCTCTGGCGAGACCGACGAGGAGACTCTCCTCCGGCTCGGGCGGCTCCGGTACACTCACGAGCCACGTCTGGCCGACCTCGCGCCGCGTCCGGTCCGCATATTCCTTGACCTGGATCCGGGGGACGAGCTTATTGAGCCGGTTCATGGCCGAACCAAAAAAATAGTCGCCTCGCTCATTGTCTCCGATCTTCCGGAATTCATTCCATTTCGAAAGGTCGGACTCGATCCTCGTCCACTCCTCCGCAAAGGGATCGTCGGGATCCAGGGATTTCAGCGCCTTGTCCACAGCCTGGATGAATTTTTCCACGTCCTCGTTGGAGAGCAGCTTCAATATGTGGGCCGAGCCGACGCTGAGGATCCCCAGGATCCCCTGGGCCTTCTGGAACTCGCGGGCTCCCGCACCGAAATAGCGATCGGAAAACTTGAGGATATCCGAGGGCTCGATGACCTCAGGTACCATGACTTTGACCTCTCCCTGGGGCGTTTGGACGACTTCAAATCCCGACTCGGGAACCCTGCCTACCCTGCTTGCCTCCAGCCCTTCCCTGAGGGACTCCCGTCTCTCCTCCATCGAGGGGATCTCCGGTTTGGACTTCTCGCTCGCGACCGCCTTTCCCTCCAGTTCGGGCGCCCGCTGCATGTCGCGGCTTATCTTCATCACGACAGCCACCGAAGCCAGGATGACGATCACCATGAAAGCGATTACCATGAGCCTGCGGGGCCTGAAAGATACGGTGACCTCTTTTTTCGTTGCAGTGTCGGCCTTTTTCTCGGTCTTCTTCTCTGTTTTATTCTCACTGCGGGGGATCACCCTCTCGATCGTGGGGATCCCGCGCTCTATGCGTGACAGGTCTTCGAGCAGAGCGGAAGCATCCTGATAGCGGTCTGCCTTGTCCTTCTCCAGGCACCTGAGGATCACTCCGCAGAGATCCTCGGAGACCTGGGTGTTGAACTCGCAGGGATCCACGGGGCTTTCTTCCCGGTGCTTGATGGCGATGCTCAGGGGCGTCTCCCCCTTGAATGGCACCCGTCCGGTCACCATCTCGTACAGGATGACACCCAGGGCATAGACATCGGCCCTGTGGTCCACATCTGAGGCCTCCGCCTGCTCCGGGGCCATGTATTCCGGGGTCCCCACCAGTACGCCGGTCATGGTGACGCCCTTCGCATACAGGGAGCGGGCGATCCCGAAGTCCATGATCTTGACGTTGCCGTCGTTGTCGATCATGATGTTCTGCGGCTTGAGGTCGCGGTGCACCACACCCAGGCGGTGAGATTCGACCAGGCCCTCGCAGATCTGGCGCCCGATTGCCACCGCCGTGCCCATGCTCAGCTCCCGGGACATCCGGATCATGCGCTTGAGGTCCTGGCCCGTGACATACTCCATGGTCATGTAATGGAGTTTGCCGTGCTCGCCCATGTCGTAGAGCCGACAGATGTTGCGGTGCGTGACCTTGCGGGCGAGCCGGAGCTCGTTGTTGAATCGCTCGATGGTGGTGGCGTCGAAAGCGATCTCGGGCCGGATGAGCTTGAGCGCGACCTTCTCGTTGACCTTCTTATCGAACACCTTGTACACCGTGCCCATCCCGCCCCCGCCCAACTCTTCGATCACCTCGTAGCGGTCTGAGATGACGGTGCCGCGGTTGATGCCCTCCATGATGTAGCGGAGCGTGTCCTTGTCATAGGCAAACGTCTCCTGCTGCTCCATGGTGAGGGACATCCCGCAGCGGCCGCAGTAGTTGGTTTCGGCCGGATTGTCGAAGCCGCATCTCGCGCAGTTCATCGTCGTTCGTCTCTTTCTCGCCGGTCTCTTAATATAGAACGTAAAAGGAGGCACTTGGGTTGCTCTAGCAGAACTTGTGCCGTATCAATTTTAAGCGCGCGCGAGGTCGGTTGTCAATGCGCAGCGGCCGGGCCTCGATATTCCCGGCCAGGCATCTTGACTCCCACCCCTGTCTGTGTTTGTATAAGGGCCTCATGAGGGTTGGTTCCACCAGAAGGCGGAAGGTATTCTATTCCTGGAAGCAGATCGCCTATCACCTGGGATGCAACGAGCGCACCTGCCTCCGTTGGGAAAAAGAGCTGGGGCTCCCTGTCCACAGGATGACGACCTCGGCAAAATCCCGTGTTTTCGCCTACAAGGACGAGCTGGACACCTGGATCCGTGAGAACATCGACCACCGTGGCGCCAAGCCGGCGCGCTCCGCCGCCCCCTCTACCTTCAAGCGGTGGTACCTACTGCTTCTAGTCCTGCCCGGGACGGCGCTGCTCTTGTTTGTGTTCAGCTTCGTCAAGAAGCCCACGGGCGCGCTGGTCCCCGACGACTTCAGCATCCGTGGCTCGGAGCTCGTCATCCACAGGAGTGACGGCAAGGAGCTCTGGACATACGACACGGGCCTCGAGAGACTCCTGGGAGAGGCCCATTTCCGGGCACACTTCCGGATCAAGCGCGAAGACAAGGAAAAGCTGAGGGTCCTCCATCCCACGCTGCTGATCAAAGACATCAACGGAGACGGGAAGCGAGAGGTGCTCTTCAGTCCTCAGACAGACGACGAGTTCGGGGAGGGAACGCTCCACTGTTTCGATGAAAAAGGTTCGAGTCTGTGGGAGATCGCGACAGGGAGGGAGCTCGAGTTCGGAGGCACGACATATTCGCCGGACTATCGCGTCCGGGGATTCGGCCTTCACGACCTGGACAATGACGGCAGCGACGAGATCCTGGTCGTCTCGGACCACAACGATGATTTTCCGACCCAGTTCCTCATCGCGGACGCCGAAGGGAAGATCCTTGGTGAGTACTGGAACTCGGGACGGATCGAGGACTTCATCACGGAGGACCTGGATGGAGACGGCAGCAGAGAGGTCATCCTGTGTGGATCCAACCGGGAATACAGGGATGCCTGCCTCATCGTGCTCGATGCCGCACGCGTCTCTGGGGCCTCGCCGCAGACCGAGCCGTTCCGCTGCCTGTCGCTGGAACCGGGCAGCGAGGCATTCTATATCCGGCTGCCGCGGACCGATGTGGGCCTCCTGGAGATCGCGAGCCGGGAGTCCGCCTACAAGCTCAACCGGCTGGCCAACCGGAAGATCTCGACCCTGACACGCGGAAGCCGTGTCTATTTCGAATTCGACTACGAATTCCGCAGCGCCGGCATCCGCCCAACCCAGGCCTTCGAGGCCGCCCACATGCGGGCTGCATCGGCGGGCCGGGTCCAAAGCACACTGGACACCGATTACAAGAGAAAACTGGGTGAAAACATCCTTTACTATGACGGGGAAAACTGGGTTAAGAATCCGACCCGGAACCAGATGGTCCGGGGACGGGGATCCCGTTAAAACAGGCGCACAGCGCCATAGATCGATCGAATTCGACTCGAGGAGGAGACCATGACACAGCGGAATCAAAAGCAAAAATTACCGAGGCTTGCCTATGCCTTCCTGGCGGCTTGCCTGGTCTGGAATCTGGGAGTGCTGCCCGCAGCCGCCCAGGAACAGAAGATCGATGAGGAATATACGGCCAAGATCCTGGAGTTCACGACAGATCCCCACTTCCTGACCAAATACATCGACTACCTGCCGGCCTCGGATACGGCACCGACACCCCTGGACGTGCTGGGGCACATCGCCGGCGCCCGCGACATCCTGACCTATACCAAGGACATCAATCGCTACTTGAGGGCGCTGGCCGAGGCTTCGCCCCGGGTGGAGCTCTTCCCCGGCGGGACCAGCGAGGAGGGCCGCGAACGCATCTACGTGGTGATTTCCGATGAGGAGACCATCGCCAACCTGGATAAATACAAGACCATCAACGCCAAACTCGCCGACCCCCGCAAGATCAGCGACCAGGAGGCCGAGGCGCTCATTCAGGATGCCAAGGTCATGTACTGGGCCACGGGTGCCATGCACTCTGGAGAGACCGGCTCGCCCGAGATGCTCATGGAGCTGGCCTACAGGCTGGCTGTGGATGAGGGCGAGTTCATCCGCACCATCCGCGACAACGCCATCGTACTGATCACTCCGGTGCTGGAGGTGGACGGCCGCGAGAAGATGGTGGACCTGTCCATGGCCCCCCGCAAGGACCCGGACGGCATCTACGCGCGCCGGCCGCTCTACTGGGGCAAGTATGTGGCACACGACAACAACCGGGACAACCTGGGGCTGGCGCTGGACCTGAGCCATCATCTCATCAACAACTTCCTGGATTGGCATCCCCAGGTACTGCACGACCTGCACGAGTCGGCCTCGCATCTGTACGTATCGACCGGGACCGGGCCGTACAACGCCTGGCTGGATCCCCTCGTGGTGGACGAGTGGCACATGATCGCCTACCAGGAGGTCAACGAGATGACACGAGAGGGCGTGCCCGGTGTATGGACGCACGCCTTCTACGACGGTTGGGCCCCCAACTATGGGTTCTACGCGGCCAACGGACACAACGCCATCGGGCGCTTCTACGAGACCCAGGGGGCAGGCGACGGCAGCACCCGAGTGATCTCGGCGCGGGGTGACCGCGCCTGGTACCGTCCCAATCCGCCGCTCAAACGCACCCTGTGGTCCCTCCGCAACAACGTAAACCTGCAGGGAAGCGGGATTCAGATCGCCATCCACTATGTGGCTGCCAACCGGGCGAAGTTCATGCAGAACTTTTACCTCAAAAGCAAGCGCTCCGTGGCCAAGGCCCACAACGAGGGGCCCGCCGCCTATGTCTTCCCGGGAGACGATCCCCGGCCAGGGCAGGTGAAGCGCCTGCTTACCCTGCTGCAGCGGCAGGGCGTCGAGGTCCACAGGGCGGATGCCGAGATCAAGGTTGGGGAAGCGACTTTCCCAAAAGGCAGTTATGTGGTGCGCATGGATCAACCCTACTCCCGCATGGCCGACATGATGCTCGACCGGCAGTACTTCAACACCGGCGACTCCCGCCCCTATGACGACGTGGGCTGGACCATGGGACCCCTCTACAACATCCAGACCTCCCGGATCACGGACACCGAGATCCTGGGCGCAAAGATGAGCCTGCAGGAGGAGATCGTGGTGCCCGGCGGTGTGAAGGCGCTTGGTGGGGGCGGTGCGAAGGCCTTTCTCATCAACCACAACGCGGACAATCCGTTGGCCACGTTCCGTTTCAAAAATCCCAAGCTGAAGATGTCTGCCGCGGAAAAGGCTTTCGAGGTCGAGGGCCGGCCGTTCAACGCCGGGACCTTCATCATTAAGACAGAGGGCAATCCCAGGGACCTCAAGGACCGGCTCGACAAGGCGGGCTCCGTGTTTGGTTTTACTGCCTGCGCGGTTTCCGAACTCCCCGAGGTCCCCATGCACGCGGTTGCTGCGCCCAGGGTAGCCCTGATGCACACCTGGCAGTCGACCCAGAGCGAGGGTTGGGTCCGGATCGCCCTCGACGAGCTCGAGATCCCCTACGACTACATCTCTGTACACGAGCCGCGGGACAATCCCCGGCTGAGGGACAAATACGACGTCATCCTGTTCGGGCCCTCCTCCGGCAGTGCCCTGGGCATCGTGCAGGGTCTCACGGGAACGAAAGCCCAACCCTGGAAGAAGACCGAGTTCACTCCCAACTGCGGCATCCAGGATTCGACCGACGACATGCGCGGCGGCCTGGAGCTCGAGGGGGTCATGCACCTGAAAAAATTCGTGGACGAGGGGGGGCTGTTCATCACGCTGACCAACAGCTCTTCACTGCCCATCCATTTCGGGCTGGCGAGGGGGATCAGCATCAAGCAGACCCAGGAGCTGTGGGCACGCGGCAGTGTGTTCAAGGCAGAGGTCGCGGATGCAAAAAGCCCCATCATGTACGGATACGGCAAGACGTTAGGCGTCTATTTCAGCAACTCGCCCGTCTTTGCCCAGGGGAGCTCGGGGGGACGACGCTTCCAGGGGATGGGCGGCAGTATGACGGGCCGGATCTCCGGCCGCGGCTCGGAAAAGGACCCAGATATCGTTCAAGGGCGGGCCCAAGACATGGGCAAGGAGACCATCGCAGAGTTTCAGAAGAAGCAGAAAGAGGAGGCGTCCCAGAAGGCGAAGCCGGCTGTCAAGCCCACGGCACGCACCAACCGCATGCGGACCGTGCTCCGGTTCACGCGCAAGGAAGACGAGCTCCTGATAAGCGGCGGCCTGGCAGGCGGGAAAGAGCTGGCCGGCGCCCCGGCGGTCGTGGACTGCCCGCTCGGAAAGGGACACATCGTGATGTTCTCGATCAATCCCATGTGGCGGCATCAGACCCACGGATCCTACTTCATGGTCCTCAACGCCATGCTGCACTTCGACAACCTGAGCGTGAAATAGAGGGGTTCCCACGCTGTTGAATAGAAACGGCCCTATTCGAGTATTGGAGGTATGGCGATCCGGAAAGGGAAGAAGGACATGAGACATGTGACTTGGGGCACCGCGTTCCTGGCCGCTGCAGTCTTGATGTGGACACTGCCGGGCTGTACGCCCGCGGAAACGGGTTGGCAGGGGAAGAGCGAGACCCGGGACGGAGTGACCTGGGTGCACAATCCCAAAGATCCGCTCCACCAGAACCCCGTGCTGGAACTCGAAGAGGATCTTTCGATACGCGGGAGCGAGACCGAGCAGGAGCAGATGTTCCGCAGCATCCGGAGCCTGGATGTGGACGCGGACGGAAGCATCTATGTCCTCGATGAGGGGGCCTCCGACATCAAGGTCTTTTCCGCATCGGGTGAATACATCCGGACCATCGGCCGGCAGGGGCAGGGCCCGGACGAATTCGCCTTCCCCATCATGGTGCTGGTGACGCCTCAGTCCGAACTCCTGGTACACGACATGAATCAACGGGCCCTCAAGATCCTGGACCTCGAGGGCCGCCACCTGCGGCAGCTCTCCATAGCGGACAAGTTCCAGTTTGCGGGACCCCGGTTCCTGGCTGAAGGCCGGATGGTGGGGAGCCACCTGATCCCGGCCCAGCAGCCGTCGGCCGAGCTTAAGCTGTTCGATGCGGAACTGGAACCGCTCCTCACACTCGCAACGCTGCCGGTGGAACCTCCCCCCATCCTGCACTATTTCGCGGGCAACGCCATGACGGGCCTGCGCTGGAATGTGAACGGCAGGGACGAGGTCGTTTGGGGGAATTTCCTGGAATCCGAATACGTGCTGTATATCCATGACGCACAGGGGGATCTCGTCCGTACCATAGGGCGGGAGTATGACGTGGTCCGTATCACGGAGGCGGACAGGGAACCGCTCCTGCACAAGATGTTCGGAGACAATCCGCCGCCCCCCCAGTGGGACATCCGGATCCCCGATCGCTATCCGCCTTTTTCCGGCATCAGCTGCGACGATGCCGGCCGAATCTATGTCAAGACATACACTCGTAAAGCGGGCGAACAGGAGGTAAGCGAGCCCTACGACATCTATGACAAGGAAGGGCGCTACCTGGCCCGGATCACCCTGCCGGTCCCTCTCATGGTGCTGAAAAACGAATTCCTCTACACCATCGTGGAAGACGCCCACGGTTTCCAGGAGGTCAAGCGCTTCAAGATCCACTGGTTGAAGGAGTTTTAGCGTGTTATAATCTCCCTATCGGCAATCACCGATAAGGAGATTCGGCCATGTCAAACAAATTTCAGGTTGTGCTGCCCGACTGGTTGGAGGACTATCTGAAGCATTTAGTCGATCGTTACGACCTGAACATCTCGGAAGTGATCCGCCTCCAGATCTGCTTTGCCGTGATGTGCATGACTGAGAAGCTCTTCCCCGAGTATGAGATGGGCATCACACCGGACACCCTGACCGACCTGCCCAAGGCCAATTCCGAAGATCTCGACCGCGAACAGCTGCTGCGCACTCTCTCCAAGGTCTATTTCGAAGCACGCAAGGCAGTAGAATACCGCCTCGACAAAGACAAATAGTCTTCTCAACATCCAGGGTCGATGGGATACCCTGACATCAAGCGGCAGCCGGTCCCGGCGGCGTCAGTCCCCTTGGTGGGCGCAGGGGGAAGCAAGGTCCCGGCTCAGCTAGCCAACCAGGATGAGCTCGGCCTGGAGTCGAGACAGGAATTCAGCACCAGACGCAGTCACGATGACCATCTCCTCGATGGTCACCACACCCCGGCCCGGTACCTTGAGCCGCGGCTCAATGGTGAAGACCATGTTTTCCTCGATCCCCTGGAACGGCTTGGTGCCGTACTTCTCCCAGGGCGGTCCCAGGAGAGCCGTGCCATCGTGGGCGAAGCGCCCAACCTGGTGTCCCAGGCCGTGAGGGAACTCCTCGTAGCCCTGGGACACGATATAGTCGCGGGCGATCTTGTCGATGGCGACACCCTGTACTCCGGGCTCAAGGGCCGCAGCGGCCAGGCGGATGGCCTCTGCGATGGTGTCGAATCCCTTCCGGACCTCTGGCGGGGCCTCGGTCTCCCCCTCCTCAAGGATGTAGAAGGTGCGCTGCAGATCGGAGACATAGTCCTCGAACTTGACCCCGAAGTCCATGTTGAGGACGTGCCCGCGTTCCACGGGGCGATCGGTGGGCGCGTAGTGCGCCTCTGCTGTCTCAGGGCCTGTGAAGACCGCCGGGCAGTGGCTCTTGTCCCAGCCGAATCCGAGGCCGCGCCGCTCCACCTCGGCGATCATGAAGGCCGCGATCTCCTTTTCCGTGCGGCCGGGACGAATGAAGGGGGTGACCAGGTCGAAGATCTCGAGTGTGTGGCCGATGGCCGTCTTGATACGCTCGGTCTCGAAGGGGGTCTTGCGGGCCTTGAGGCTCGAGCAGATCCGCTCGGAAGAGACAAGGCGGTCGGCGAGGCCAACGCCTGCCAGCATCTCCTGCAGGGTCAGGTACATCCCATGTGTGAGCCCGTCGCACACCTCGGAGGTCTGCGAGAAATTGACCGCTATGGTGCGGGGGGACAGTTTTTGGAGTGTGGAGAGGAGGTGGTCCCGGATGCTCTCTACAAAGCCCAGGACCTCGGTGTAGACGCCAAGATCCTCGACGGCTTGTTTGTCCATCTGCCCGATGATGGCCCAGGTCTCCCCCGCGCGTGAGACGATGAAGGCCGAATGCCAGGTGACATCGGAGCGGATGAGGTAGTCGAGCATGGGATCCCTCATGATGCCGGACTCTCGTACGAAAGTGACCCAGCAGTCGATGTCGTATTCGCTGAGGAGGGCGGCAGCCTGTTTGACTTTTTCCTCTATGAGCATGTGTCGCTCCAATGGAACTCTGGTTTGACTATTCTTCCTGTTCCTTGAATTCGCCCAGGGTGCGGGTGAAGATGAAGAGCAGGATGAGGCCGACTATGGTGTGGGCACCGAGTAAATACCACACATATTCGGGATGGCCCTGCGCGACGAACTTTCCGTACAGGGTCGTGTAGGTCTTGCCGCTCAGAGCGCCGCCGATCATGATGGCCAGGAAATTAGTGCCCATGTAGAGGCCCGCCTTCTCTTTGGGTGCCATCCAGGTGATGTACTCCTGGATGCGCGGTGACGCGATCATCTCGCCCACGGCAAAGAAGAATATGCCCAGGAAGATGATGGCGGGAGCGGAGAGGGACGTATAACCGATAACAACGAAACCCAACGCCAGGATGAAGAGACCTGAGAAAAAGACCGGCATGGCTTTAAACCGCTCGACAAATCGCGAAACAAAGACCTGCAGGATCATGATGATCCACCCGGTGTGGGCGATGGTTTCCCCCAGGACACGGTGAACTCCATCGTCCCCAGGTTCGGAGAAGAAGCCGGCCAGGAAGGGCCCCATGACACTCTTGAGGCTCAGGTACAGGCGTGCGGTATCCAGGTTGGAGTCCACATAGAGGGCGCAGAGGTTGAAAAAGCTCCAGAAGGGCAGCCAGAAGAAGAGCCCGAGCAGGATGAGGAAGACCGTAAACTTGATGTCCGAGAGAGCGACCCATACGTCTTTAAACTTTTGTCCCATGGATATTCCATCGATCTCCCGCTCCGGTTCCTTGTAGAAGAAGATAGTGATGATCAGCATGAGGACGATGCAGGCGGCGGCTGCATAGAATGCATAGTTCCAATCTATGGCCCTAAGGTTTCCCATGACTATAGGCCCGAACGAGCCGCCCACGTTGACCATGGCATAGAAGATACCGAACCCCAGGGTCTTGTTGGTCTTGTCGGTCACTGCCCGGACCGTGCCCGCGATGAGGGGCTTGAAGATGCCAGCGGCCAGGCCGATCGAGAGCATGGTGAGGGCGATCCCGGAAAAGCTCTTGGTAAGGATGAGCAGCAGGATTGAAGGCAGATAGGCGAGGTAAGAGACGATCAGGACCTTCTTGAAGCCGTATTTGTCGGCAAAGCTCCCGGAAATAAATGGTATCCCGTAGGAGAGGAGCAGGAACACGCTCTGGATGGTCCCCAGCTGGTCCATGCTGTAGCCCAGGGAAGCCATGTAGATCCCGAAACCGAAATAGATACCGTAGTATGCGAAGCGCTCCAGGACTTCGATGAAATTGGCAGTCCAGAACACGCCGGGGAACGAGCTTCGCTCACCTGGGGGAGGAAGGGGTCCGTTAGACATAATCACCTCCGAGAAGAGAGATTGGGCGACGGTGGGTCGTCATTTGGGAGTCAGTGTATTAAAAAGTGGGGGCGAGCGCAAGCTACTGGCGCTAATTGGACCTGTCCCCTTTTATTATGTCCGCTTTGTTTGCTTTATCTAGTATTGCACGCACTTGAGGACGAGTTCGCCGTCCTCGTTCTCATGGATGGTGACGACGCGTCCTGCCGCAAGGAGGCCGAACGCCCGGCCGCCGGGATCGGCCTCGAGCGTGCGGACCGGCTTGAGGGTGCCGGGATCGATCACATCGATGTGCATGGGCATGGGGATCACTTCCCGGGGATCTTTGAACTGCTTCATCCATTCGTCCATACTCACCGAGTAGGTGAGAATGTAGAGCAGGCCATCCGGTCCGAACTGGGCAGCCTGGCTGACCTGGTCTGATCGGGCGCTCATCTGGACAACCCTGCTCTGTCCTTGGGTCCCTGATTTCTGGCTTTTGAGCTCGGGGGGCAGGGGCTTGAAGGGCAGCGGGCGGTCGAACTGGGCCAGTTTGCTGCCCTCCAGGTCAAAGACCTGGATGATGTTCATGGTGCCGAAGGGGAGGAACAGCCGGCCGTCCCGGGACCGGGACAGGCTGACCCGGTGTTTAAGGGCGCGGATAAAGGGCTGTTTCTCAGGAAAATCAGAGATCGTGATCTCGCGGACCACGTCTCCCTTTGTGTCCAGGACCACGACCAGGGGCTGGGAATCGGCGTCGGATCCCATGTCGATGTTGAATCCGCTGGCCCCGAAAGTGGGGATGGTAAAGAACAGCTCATCGATCACCATCAGGTCTGCAACCCGGACCTCCTTGGTGTTTGTGCTGCTCAGGAATTTTCCGGTTTTATCGAAGACCTGAATGCGGTTGTTGCCGTAGTCGGCCACGGCCAACCGGGAATCGGAGGTGACAAAGGCGCCGGAGGGGCGGGAGAACTCGCCTGGCCCCTGGCCTTCCTTCCCGATGATGCGGACGAACTTGCCATCAAAATCGAAGGCGACGATCCGATGGTTCCCCAAGTCTACGACATAGATCAGGGACTGCGCGGAATCGATCTCGATGTCGGAAGGCCGATGGAAATACTCCTCCTCCGCCTCTCCGAAATAGGCAAAGGACCATACGGTTTCACCCGTGTCGGGGGGTGCCGTATCGGCGGCGGCAAGCAGTGGGAGCATCCATACAAACAGCACACTCAACAGTACAGCCCAACGTTTCTCAAACATGTGACCTCTCTCTTTCTCTCCGGACTCGAATCGCAGGATCGGCCGGAGGAACGTCTATGCAGGGGCGCCGCTGCCGGCACCGATTCCTGCCGTTATTAAATCATGGATTATATTCTGTAATACGCTCAGATCCGCAGAAGAGTTGCCTCGCTATTTTATCTTTTGCTTTTCGATTTTTTACTCATATATAATGTCGGTGCAGTGCAAGATGCAAAACATCGCAATGAGTCAGGGGAAACAAAGATCAGGGAGGCTGCCATGAGCAGAGGTCTGAGACGCAGGGAATTTCTACAGATGACGGCGGCGGGGAGTGTGCTGTGCATGAATCCTCCGTCGCTCCGGGCTTTCGGGGGAAGGCCCAGAGGAAACAATCTCTTGAGCCCGGGATGCCGGGGGTCCAAGGTCAAGGTGGCGCGCCTCTACATGGGCTCGTCCCATGGGCTGTGGCCCAAACCGGAGCTGGATTTCCAGAAGGAGATCAGATCCTATGAGTCCGCATTCGAGATCTTGGGCGATGAGCTGTCCGACGTGGAATTCAGCGTGGATGCCCTGATCACCGAAGTCGGACAGATTCCCGAGCTCAGCGAACGGCTCCAGGGCGTGGACGGGATCCTGGCCATCCACCTCAACATCGGGATCGATCCGATCCTGAGGGAGATCCTGAGCCTGGAGAAACCCACCATGGTATTCGCCGTGCCCTACTCCGGCCACGAATGGGTGCGCTTTGGGGAGCTGCGCAAGAAACCCGAAGGAGCCAGGATGGACTGCATCTTGAGCAGTGACCTGCGGCAGCTGGCAGCGGCTATCCGGCCGATCCGGGCGATACATCATCTGAGGGAAGCCAAGATCCTGAACCTGACCACCCGGGACTTTTCGGCCAGAGCAGCACAGATCCGAGAAAAATTCGGGACGGAGATCCAGGGACTCACACTCGAGGACGTGGAGGCGGCCTATGCAAAAATCGATGAGAACGCCGCCCGGTCTGAGGCATCTAAATGGATCCGGGAGGCGGAGCAACTGGTAGAGCCGTCCAGGGAAGATGTCCTTAAATCGGCCCGCCTGGCACTGGCTTTCCAGGACCTCGTCGACCGGGAAAAGGCCACCGTCCTGACCGCGGACTGCTACGGGACCATGTGGGATCAGACCATCAGGCTGCCCGCATATCCCTGTCTGGGTTTTGCGCGCCTCAACAATGCGGGGCTGGGTGGGATCTGTGAGTCCGATCTGAATTCGGCCATGACCCACATCCTTTTCCAGGGGCTGACAGGCAAGCCTGGATTCATCAGCGATCCAACCGTGGATGAATCTAACGGGACCATCATCCTCGCCCACTGCCTGGGGACCCCTCGCATGGACGGGCCGGACAGGCCGGCGGCGCCTTTTAAGTTGCGCACAGTCATGGAGCGTAAGGAGGGCGTGGTTCCCCAGGTACAGATGAAGATCGGGCAGACGGTAACCCAGGCGATCCTCCAGGGCCAGGACACGATACGCTACTTCACGGGTGAGATCGTGAACACGCCGGTGGCGCTTTCGGACGACCGCGGCTGCCGGACGAAGATAGCTGTGAGGGTTCACGGCGACATACAGAAGCTGTGGCAGAACTGGACCCACGGGCTGCACCGGCAGACCGTCTACGGAGACATCACGAGAGAGTTGGGCTGGTACGGCCGCTTCAGCAATATCCGTTTGATCAATGAAGCGGTCTAGCTGCGTTGCTGGCGTTTAAAGCGCAAGGTCGGCGTGCGCGTGGAAGAGCTTGCCCTGGATGGGTACCCCATAGTGGCAGGCCCGTTCGCAGAATCCCGGGCACGTGACGCACGTGTCGGCCTTAGCTCCCGGTATGGCAGCGTAATACTGCATGGCCTCGCGTTCCCGGCCCTGCGCCACGAAGTAGTGGTGGTAGCGCATGATCGTGTTCACGGGAACGCCGTGCGGGCACTCGGGCTCACACAGACCGCAGGCATGCCGACAGTAGAAGGGGCCGCAGACCTCTGCGTAGGCTGCGAGGGTGGCTTCATCGCCGGCATCCAGGCGCTCTCCTGAGAGGGCGACCATCTTTCCCAGGTCATCGAAATTCGCCATCGAGCAGCACACCGTGTGGACTGAATCATTCCCAAGGCAGAACTTGATGGCCGCTGCCCTGGCGGCATCGGGATTCTCGAGTTTGAATTTCTTGACCGAGGGGCCTGCCTCCTCGAGCATCTGCGTGTAGCGCTCTACACCTTCCACATATATGGCCGGAACATCCTTTCCACTGTCCTTGATCCGTTCGGCGCCCGCCTTGATCTTGTTGAAGGTCGTGATGGGCGATGTTTTCATGAGGGCGGTCCCGATGTTCTTCTGCTTGCATGCGTCCAGGACCTTGTTCGAATGGTCGATCTGGAGGAAGTTGTAGGTCATGAGGAACACATCGAACCGGCCGTCATCGGCCGCGGCGAGGAGGATGTCTCCCATGGACGCCTCGGGATCCTTGAACCAGAATGAGCCGTGGTGAGAGGCGCCTACGTGCTTGATGCGCCCTTCGGTCTTTAGCTGCGCCATGGCCTCGTGCCAAGCCGGGATTTTGAGCTGCTCGATCGAGGTAGGGAAATGCATCATCATGCAGTCGAGGTAGTCGGTGCCGATCTCCTCGAGGGCCTTGTGCGAGCGCTTGAGGACATCTTCCTTGGTCACCTCACCCTCCAGCAGGATCTTGGAGGAGATAAAGAGCTTCTTGCGGTCGCGGCCCTTGATGGCATTTCCCACGACTTTGTGGTGACCGGGATACTGTTCGGCTGTGTCTATGTAATTGATGCCGGCGTCGAGAGCGGCTGCCAGGAGTCCTTCATCCTGGATGGAGCCGGTAGCCAGATCGGAGACCTTGAAACCGGTGCGGCCCAGGGGCCGGTACTCCTTGATCTTGGCTTCGGATTTCGACTCATCCTGAACTGGCCGGGCTGAGCTGGTGCTCGCGGCCACTCCGGCACCGATCACTCCCATGGTGGACGTCTTCAGGAATCGCCTGCGGTCGATGTTGTTTTTCTTTTTCATGGTGCCTCCTCCGGATGGAATAACCTGCTATTGTACGGAAATCCCGCGGATTTGTCTTTAAAAATTGAACGGAGTGAAGAACATGATGGAGAAGAACAACCAGGGGTCAGGCACGGCCGGTCATGATCCCCGGTTGAACAGACGGTAGAGAAGACCGGGACGCAGCTCGATAGAGTCGTAGGGGCACATCTCGTGACAACAGTAGCAGCGGATACAGCCCTTGTCTTCGATATGGGCCGGGGAATCCTTCCCGGCAATGGTGATCACTTGTACGGGACAGGCGTCGCGGCAGGCGCCGCAGGAAATACAGGTGTTTTTTATGATGCGCGGCTTCACTGAGAATCCGTTCTTGAAGATCGGATAGAGCAGCGCGAACACGCGGGAGCTCATCTTGGAGACCGTGGGAGGCAGTTTGAACTCCGGGACGGGGAGTTCAGAGGCATCGATCCCCACAAGCTCGATCTGATCAAGATCCACGGGGGTCAGGCCGCGCCTCTCGGCTTCGACCAGGACAGGATTGTTCGCCTTGGAGAGCCCCATGATTGCACCGGCCACCACATCGAGGGCGAGGGCGCTTGAGGATCCCAGGAGCAGCCCCACAGCACGGGGCTCTCCGCCGTGCGGCCCGTTGCCCTCCATGCCGACCACCGCATCCATGATGTTGATCCGTGGGGAGACACAGGCCGCAAGGTCCAGGAGCATGTTGGCGAAGTGTGCCTTTTCCTGGAGCTTGGCATGATAGCCCGGCTTGGTCAGCCCAGCGATCACTCCGAAAAGATTCTTGACGGCACAGGTCATGTGCATGAAGCTGTGTGTCTTTAGCTTGCAGATGTTGAAGACCGCATCCGATTGGAGCACCGGAGTGATGATCTCGAAACGCTTGAAGCGCTCGCCTTCCGGAAAAGAGACGATCTCGTGGGACGTATCATAGTTCAGGGAGACGCCGGATTCTGCCGCCACTTTGTCCATGCCTGTGACCCGGTAGGTCTTTTGCAGGACCTTCTCGGTGTAGGGATATCCCGAGCCGGGGCTGTCGGCGAGCACGACTTCGGCTCCCGCCTGCACGGCCATCTGTGCGACGGCGAACATGATGGAGGGATGCGTTGTGACGGCCTTGTCCGGTTCGGCAGCCGCCAGCAGGTTGGGTTTGAGGACCACCTTTTCGCCAGACGATACAAAGCTCTCCATGCCGCCCATTTTTTCAATCAGTTCGGCAGTTTTTTCGGCGGCCTGCGTGTAATCGGTGCAGCGGACCACAAAAACTTTTGTCATCGATGCCTCCTCTGATAACGCTCTACTTTACCGGAAACTTTATTAAATTTCATCAATCCCCTTTGCAGCATGCAGGGGAACGGCCTCGTTAGCGGCCTTAGAAGTCGCTTTTTGGTACCAAAAAGGCTGGTCTAAGCCTGAAAAAGTGGGGCTCTAAGCACGTAACTATATTGTTTTCAGTAAGATTTCGTGGTCCGACCCCGAATTAGTTGAGGAGGAGGAGCTGCTGAGTCCAGCGGTAAGGGTAGTTGGTCTCGATGGCTGTGATCCAGCGGTCGTCCAGGTGGATGGTGATCTTCTGGTTGTCGACAGCGCTCAAGATGAGCTTCAGGTATTTGGCCTTGGCCGGGAGGTTCAAATACAGGGTTGCGATCCTCTCTTTTTTCCCGGCCCAGCAGAAGGTGGTATCCTCCTGGGGGCTGTATTCGTCGTTGTACCAGCCCCAACCCATGGACTCGCGTACTTCCTCTGTCCCGATGTCGAAGGTGAGCAGTGGATTCAGGTTCTCGTCCAGGAATTCGACCAGCTGGAACGACGCTCCCAGCTTGCGGCTGTCCTGCCCAGGGGCATCGACGACACGCTTGAACTTGAAGCGCAGCCGGTTGCGCTTCGGCTTGTCCGTGGGCTCGCGGCCGAGGCCCGCTTGGAGGGCCTGGAGATATTTGTACTGGAACTGCACGGATGGTTCGATGTTGGTGCCCTCGTTCCACTCGCTCCAGGACGTGACATAGAGCATGTTGACGTCCGAGTCCACATAGGCCTTGGCGGCGGTGACCAGGTCCTTAAAGGCCGTGGTCGTGCGTGTGACGGTAGGGGTGCTCAGCCGATTGTTGCCGTTGTAGCACCAGGGCGCGCCCACGGCATCGAATCCGGGGAACACCACGGGCACGAAATTGGTCTCCAGGTCCTGGCAGGCGTAGTAGAAATAGCGGTAGCGGTCGTTGATGGTCTCGATTGAATTCTTGAGCTTATAGTTCTGCGGAGGGCTGCCGTTGACCTCCAGCATCACGTAGGGCATGACCGCATCGAAGTGTTTGGTCTTGCTCTTCTCCGGGTCGGTATACATGGCAACCACATCGGCGATGAGGTAGGGGTACTTGCCAGTCTCGGCTTTGATCACGTTCCTGAGCCGTTTGACGGCGTTGTTGAGGCTGCCCTTGGTGCTGGGCACACCCCAGAGATAGACCACAGGCCGGTTATTGATCTTCAGGTAGTTCCCCCGCTTCAGGTAATAACGGGAAGCATAGCGGAAGTCGTCGACCAGCTTGTTCAGAACCCAGGCCTTGTTGAGGTCGACCGGGGCAAACGGAGCTTCGTTCTGCTTCTTCAGAGCGGAGAGAAAGGAATAGACGAAGAAGAAATCGATCTTGCTGAAGTTAGAATTCTGGACAAAGCTCTGCATGGAGATATCGAGCGGGCTGTAGAACGCGGAGGTGTCCTTGCCGTTCCACTCGATCATGAAGGTGTTGATGCCGTACTTGTTGGCCCAGTTGATATGCTGATTGAGCACCGAAGGATTCAGGTTGTTATAGTAGCCCAGGAGCGGCTTGTAGGCCGTCTGGATATTCTTGCCCCCCTGATTGAACTTCCACTGTCCCTCCGATCCGCCGCCGCGGTACCAGGGAGCGTAATGGGCGGCCACGATGAGCTCTTTTTTCGCCACAGAAGCGGCGGCCGGGAGCAGCAGGAGGAGGAAGAGCGAGAGTGCGGTGATCCGGTTTAGGTGTCGCATTCTATTCACATATTTTTCTGATCTATGAACAGTTCAGTCTACCAAAATGCCCTGTTTTGTCAAGGCGCACCCCTGGAGACTGCCCCTGTTATGCCTCCTGAGTATAGGGGTAATCCTCAAGGGCGGCAATCGCCTTCTGGGGTGATATCAGGGGTGAATTGTCAGCTGTCCAGCGAGCGCAGGGCACCCGGCAGGTCCGTGTATGCGGAGACGACAGCATGGGCTGTGTTTTCCTCAGCGTAGCGGTCGCTGGCGCCCGTGAACAGGACGGCCCGGAGCCCGGCAAGCTTGGCGCCCGTGATGTCGGCCGGCTCGGAATCGCCCACATGGACGGTTTCCTCCGGGCCGGAGCCCAGCGCCTGCAGCGTCATCTGAAAGATGCGTTCATGGGGCTTGGCCACACCCGCCTCATCCGAGAATGTCATGTGCTGGAAGTACGGAGTCAGTCCGTGATTCGAGAGGATCTCCCGGAGCGTGGCCGCTCCATGGAAGCCGGTGTTGCAGATGACGGCAAGGGAGTGCGACTCCGCCAGTCCCTCGAGCGTCTCTTTTATGTCCGGCACCAGCGGAGGGCGTGCCTCGAGGGCCATGCGGTCGCAGTCATGGGCCACACGCAGGAGCCTCTCCTCGGGGAGATCGAGCCCAGCGAGCCGGAAAATGGTCTCGGCCCGGCCGCGGGCATTGAGAGTCTTCCGGTGGGAGGCCACGTAGTTTTCGAACAGGACCAGCTCATCGGACAGGATGGTGCTGATGTCCTCGCCGCTCAGGAAGATCTTGTTTTCCTCGAAGATGGACCGGAAGTAGGCCTGCATCTTTGCTGCCCGCTGGTCATCGTCCACGATGAGAGTGTTCCAGCAGTCAAAGGTTACTGCTTTGATCATGGCGGTTCCCTCCCGCTGACAATCCGGCCGCGCTGTGACGGCGTGACCGCATTCATAATAGCACCTCGAGCCTCACATGTCGACCCTGATATTCGATCTCATTCTGAGACCGTCCCTTGGCCAACGGTTCGTGCTGGATCATTCTAAGCCCAAGATCCCGTTTGACATAGGATCCCATCTGTATTAGGGTGTACAAATTGGTGAACACCAGAGGAAATAATTCATTTGAGCAGACATATCCGGATCTCCGTACGAACTCTCGTGGAACACCTCGAACGCCGCGGTGATCTCTCGGCCGGATTCGACGGGCTGGCGCGGCCCAACAGCATGACCGGCATCCGCGGCCACCAGAAGATCCAGAGATCCCGACCACCCTCCTATAGGAAGGAGGTCGCCGTGGCATATGTGTCGGAATCCGGGCCCTATACCCTGGAGATCCAGGGCCGCATCGATGGTGTGTATGAACAGGATGGAGAGGTGGTCATCGAGGAGATCAAGACCACTCAGAACAAAGACCTGGGCGGCTTCATCGGGCGGAATGAGGGCCTGCACTGGGCACAGCTGATGGTGTATGCCGCCCTGTATGCTTCCGAACAGGGAGTGGACGAACTCAGGCTCCAGCTCACCTACTGGCAGGTCGAGCGCAACGAGACCCGCACATTTTTTAGGGATGAAAGCTCCCGGGATCTCCGGACCTACCTGAACGATCTCATCGAGCGCTATCTGGAGTGGAGGCAGAAGATCGATTCCTGGAGGGCAGAGCGGGATCGAACGATCAGGGAGGGCGGATTCCCCTACGCCGGGTTGAGAGCCGGGCAGGCCCGCATGATGGAGCAGGTCTCGGACACCATCGCAGGGCAGGGACAGTCCCTGATCCAGGCTCCCACGGGAACAGGGAAGACGGTAGCGGCGCTGTTCCCGGCGCTCAAAGCCCTGGCAGAGGAACGGTCCGAATTTATCTTCTATCTGACTGCCCGGACCACGGGCCGGGCCATCGCGGAAAAAACCCTGGAGGAGATGTGCTCGGCGGGGCTGCGTGTCAAATCCCTGACGATAACGGCCAAGGAAAAAGTCTGCCTCAATCGGGAGATGAACTGCAGCGGAGAGGAGTGTCCCTATGCCCGCGGCTACTACGACAGGATGCCGGAGGCGCGGGAGGCGCTCTTTGCACACGACGCGTTCACCAGAGAGCGGATCATGGAGCTGGCCTCCAGGTTCCGGATCTGTCCCTTTGAGCTCTCCTTGGACCTGGCCCTGTGGATGGATGTCATCATCTGTGACTATAACTATGCCTTGGATCCCCGGGTCTACCTGAAGCGTTTTTTCCTGGATCCCGGGCTCGACTGTGTGTTTTTTGTGGACGAGGCCCACAACCTGGTGGACAGGGCGCGGGATATGTTCTCGGCCGAGATTCAGAAGTCGCGCTATCTCGAGCTCCGCCGGCTCCTGAAGGATAAAAGCTCGGAGATCTACAAGCTGGCAGGCAGGATCAACACCAAGCTCCTTGAAAAGAAGAAGGCGATGCAGCCGGAACCCATGCGGCGGGAGAAGGAGCGTCCGGACGACCTCCTCCCCCTCCTGCGCAGGTTCTGCGGCGCCCTGGAGCGCGGCTATACCCAACCACGGTTTGCGGCCCTGCGCCCGCTCCTGCAGGAGCGGTATTTCGAGGCGCTCTGGTTCCAGCGTGTGGCAGAGCTCTATCAAGAAGAGGCCTATGTCACGTTCACTCAGGCCCAGGGACGCGACCTGAGGATCAAGCTTTTCTGTATCGATCCTTCGGCGCAGCTGCGAGCTGTATTCGAACGGTCGCGCAGCACGATCCTGTATTCTGCGACCCTCACTCCCATGCCCTATTTCGCCAGGATACTGGGTCTGCGGGAGGAAGCGGATCAATGTGTTCTCCCCTCTCCCTTCCCTCCCGAGAACCTGCGCGTGGTGATCAATGGTTCGGTATCCACATATTTCCGGCACCGGAGTTCGACGCGAGCCTCTTTGACCCGGGCCCTCGGGGCACTGACCGGATCCCGGCCGGGGAATTTCATGGTATTTTTCCCTTCTTACGCCTACATGCAGATGGTGCATCCCCTCTATCTCCAGGCTTATCCGCTTCACGAGGTCCTCATCCAGAGAGCCGGCATGAGCGAGGATGCGAGGTCCGAGTACCTGAGCCGGTTCGCCAGGGAAAACAGCCGCACACTGGTGGGCTTCGCGGTCATGGGCGGCATCTTCGGAGAGGGGATCGACCTGATGGGTGACCGCCTCTCCGGGGCAGCGATCGTGGGGGTGGGCATGCCCGCGATCACACCGGAACGGGAGATCATACGCGAACACTTCGATCAGGAGGACGCCTCCGGATTCGACTATGCCTACCTCTACCCCGGTATGATCCGGGTGCTCCAGGCCGCCGGGCGGGTGATCCGCTCGGCGAACGACCAGGGTGCCGTGCTCCTGATAGATCCACGCTACGGCCGGCCCCAGTACAACGAGCTGTTCCCTTGGGAGTGGCAGGCCCGGGCACTCGAAGACGCGGAAGAGATCGCAGGGCACCTCCGCAGTTTTTGGCAGGGCATGCGGCAGGTGTGGGCGGAATGACTCAGCCCCGGCTTCAGGAGCTCAGAGACATGGAGGTGCTGGCCGTGGACTGCCAGGTGACCAGCAGCCGGCCAGCGTCAGGGCATCTGCTGGAACTGGGCTGGCTCCCCACCCGGGCCTCCGAATACCCACCGGCCGCGGAGGTCGCGGGGGAGGCTCGATCCACTCTCCTCCGCGTCCCCCGCAGGGCCGCCCTCCCGCCGCATGTGTTGAAGATCACGGGGATAGCGCTCGAAGATCTGAGGAGGGCCCCCACCGTTCAAGAGGTGTGGGACCGATTTTCGCAGGCCGCCCGGGAGATTGCCGACCTGAGCGGTTCCGCTCTCTGTCCCACGGTGATCCATTTTCGCCGCTATGAGGAACCGTTCCTGCAAAAGCTCCATGCCGATCGCCCTGGAAAGCAACCGTTTCCCCTGGACATCGTCTGTACGCATCAGATCGTGCAGCGCCTCTTTCCGGGTCTGCCGCGCAAGGGCCTGCGTGCCGTGACGGGATACTTCGGCTATTCCCTGCCCGAACTGAGGCGCAGCTCCCACCATGTGAACGCCACGGCGCTGATCTGGAGGCACCTGGTGCGTCTCCTTGCGGAGGAGGGAATAACCGGATTTGCCGAGCTCAAGGACTGGCTCGCGCTGTCCAAAGCCCCATCGCCTACACCCCGCGCAAGCGGGTGTATCCCATGGAAAAGAGGCTGCGCGAGGGCCTCCCCGACCGGCCAGGCGTCTACCGCATGTACCGCCTGAACGGAGACATCCTTTACGTTGGCAAGGCCAGGTCTCTGAAACGCAGGGTGAATGGCTACTTTCAGCCGCAGGGCCGCCATTCCGAACACATCCTCGAAATGCTCAGTCAAGCCAAGGACCTTACGGTCACTCCCACTGTCACAGCACTGGAAGCGGCACTCCTGGAGTCAGACGAGATAAAGCGCCTGACACCGCCCTTCAACCGGGCCCTGCAGGCAAAAAACCGCGGGATCTGGTACGCCTCGACCGACCTGCTCTCCTTCCGGCCGTCGAGCCCTGACCGCGCCCATAGGATCGGCCCTCTGGCGACCCGGACTCAGGTGGCTCCCCTGGGTCCACTGGCAGGCCTCCTCAAGCAGCGAAATCCCCGGATCGGAGTACGTGTCATGCAGGATATCCTGGACATCCCGAGGGAATATCTCCCCGAACGGAATATCTTTCGTCGGGGCTTGAGTGCCTTCCTGCACCTGTACCGGGACCGGCTTTCTCCCGACATGGATCTGGCCGCGCTGTTGGCCCTGGGGGCCCGATTCTGGCAAGACAAGCTGGCAGAGAAGGCGGCCGAGGCCCAAGGCAAAAAAGAGAAAGAGGGATCCGAGGCGCTCCCAGAGGATGCGGAAGAAGGAGGGGAAGGAACAGGCTCCGAACCCGGGATCTGGACGGAGGAACGCGTGACAAACGCTCTACGCGGCACGATCCGAACCGGCATCTATCAGATCCGGCGGCGGCGCTGGCTGCTCCGGCTCTGTGAGTCCAGCCTGACCTGGGAAGACAGGGAAGATCCTGCGCAGAGGCATGTGGTCGTTATCGAAAAGGGGCGGCCCTTTTTTCCCGGGCCTGTTGGTGCTGGAGAAGAAATCCCGGTCCCGACTCTGCATCACAAGCATCTCGTTGACCGGCAGGAGGGATTCGATCTCGCCACCTACGACCGCCTGCGCGTCCTGACGACTGAGATCCGGCGGCTTTGTGCCGAGGGACGGGCGCCTGAGCTCTTCCTTCACCCGTCCAGCCAGCTGGATCAGTTAAGTCTACAGAAGATGCTGTCATGGGTGTGATCCGAATCCTCTTCCTGGCCGATACACACCTGGGTTTCGACCTTCCGTTCCGGCCCCGGATCCAACGCCGCAGGCGTGGAGACGATTTCTTTGCCAACTTCCAGCGCGCTGCTCTGCCTCCACCACTGTTTCGAAGGCGCGCCGGTAGGCCCGTCAGATTACACATTTCGGGGCGCGGAGGACGTGATCCGCCACCGGGATGTGCCGCCGGAGTTCACCGCTGTGCTATCCGGGCACATCCACCGCCACCAGGTACTCCGCAGCGACCTCTACGGACGGACGCTGAGGACGCCCGTCCTCTATCCCGGATCGATCGAGCGAACCTCTTTCGCAGAGAAGGAGGAGCCCAAGGGGGTGCTGCATCTGACACTCGGGCAGGGAGGGGCAGGGGCGCCAACGCACCTGGATTGGGAGTTCGTGAAACTGCCGGCACGGCCCATGGTCCGGATCAAGATTCCCAAGGGTTCCCTGGACAATGAGGCGCTCGACAGGTTTCTCCGCAGAAGCATCCGCAGGCTCGATCCCGGAAGCATCGTACAGCTGCAGATCGAGGGGCCGGTGAGGAGCGAGTGCCTGCCCCTGCTGCGGGCGGAATCACTGCGAAACCTCTGTCCACCGGAGATGAACATCAGTCTGGGAGTGCAGGCCTCTGGACGGTTTTCCAGGGCCCGATGATGACGTGGAACGGACGCTCACTCAGGGCAGTTGTTCGACATCCCTCACACTTTTCTTGGAGCCTAAAGTGAAGCGATAGCCGACTCCCACCATGTAGCGCATGCCCCCCAGTATAACTTCTATGCCGTACGGGGCCACAAGCCAGGGTACCGCCTTGACCTCACCGGTCAGAAACAGGTTCTTCGTCAGGTTGATGTCGAGCCCGGCGGCAAAGAGCAGCCTCTGCTCGCTGCCCTGGACCTTCTTGTCCACGAATTCGCTGTCGATGTCCTGACTGTAGAAATAGTAGCCCATCCCCAGTTTCAGGTAGGGTGCCACCATGCCGAAGCTGTGCCACACATAGGCGGACACTTCGAGTCCGTACATCTTCAGGGTGCTCATCTCGTCATAGAGTCCGATCGGGGCACTCTGGTTGTAGCCCCCCTCATAGGAGAACTCCACGGCCACTGGCGTCTTGACCGAAGTGATACGGAGGAAGGGATGGACGATCCATCCATTCCCGTATACGTCCCGGAGGACGGAGTCGAATAAAGAAAGCTGCCCCCCGCGAACCCCGACCTCGACCTGAGCCGCTGCCGTCCCGGCCAACATAGCAATCAAAAGCATACCGATCGTTGTTCTTTTCATGGTTTTCCTTCAACCTGGGTCATTTGCTTCCAGTAAAGGAAGGCACACTCTCATTGCCTTCTTCGTCGACCGAAGTGATCTTGTAGGTGAATAACTCATTGGAATCGAGGCCCCGATGTTCCAGCACGAATGTGTTTTCATCCACCTCGCCAAGCAGTTCATAGGCCAGGTTCCGGCCGCTGGTCCTGCGGGCATAGATTCGGTATCCCTTGACCGGGATCTCATTCTGCGGATTCGCGTCCCACTCCAGCCGGTCTACGAACTGATAAAAAAAGATGTAATCGTTTGCCAGGCGTCTCAGGCTGAAGTTCTCCGGCGGATAGAAGGCCCTAGGCACGAAATCCAAGGCATTCAGCGCATTGACCAAGCCGTACCCGTTCTTGTTGTCGGGATTGTTTGCGCGGCTGGCCGTCCGGCGCAGGGCGTCCATGATCTCCAGGTTGGTCCAATCGGGCTTGGCCTCAAGGACCAGGGCCGCGGCACCCGCTGCTAAAGGGCAGGAGAAGGACGTCCCCTGGCTCAGGGCGTACGCATCCACGCCGATGGGATCGGCGATGAGTACCGCCGCGCCCATGGCCATCACGTCCGGCTTGATGCGCCCGTCATAGGAGGGCCCCACCGAGCTGAAATCCACGCGCGTCCCTGAGTATGTGGTCGCCCCCACTGCCAGGACCAGGGGGCTGTCGGAGGGCGAAACCAGGGAGTTCCCCGGGAAGGGCCTGTCCCCTTCGTTGCCGGCGGAATTCAGGATCAGGATCCCACGCGCGCCCGCGATGTTGGCGCCCTGGGCCACGATGGTCGTCTCTCCGTCCATGTCTTCCCAGGTATAGCCCTCTTCATCATGCGAGAACGTGTAGAAGTAGCCCACGGAGCTGCTGATGATATCAGCACCCCACTCATCCGCCCACTCGGCCCCGGCCACCCAGTGGTCTTCCTCGACATGGCGCTCCCACTCGGTATTCTCCGTCTTCCCCAACATGAAGCTGGCACTGTAGGCCGTCCCGATCAACGTTCCGGGCTGAAAACTTCCGATGCAGCTGAGGGTGGCGGTTCCGTGGTCACCGATCCCCATCTGTCCTTCCTGATCCGATACCACAGGATCATTGTTGACAAAATCCCAGGTGGCCACGATGTCCAGGTGGTCGAGCGCCTCATGATCGAGCGTGTTGAATCCATTGTCCAGCATACAGATCAACACCCCCTGGCCGCTGTATCCCAGATCGTGCATGGCAGGAACGTTGATGAGCTCCACCTGCCAGATCGAGTCTCCGTAATCGAGAGCATGGGCAGCCTGGGTTCCGAGGGGAAGAGTCTCCCTATCGATCGGGACAGGTGCGGGCTCGCGGAAGATGCTGGAGCCGACAACGTCGATGCGGCGGACGAATGTCAGTTCGGACAAATCGGTCAAGAGGGTGCCGCGGGCCTCCACTGAGACGGCGTTCAGCCAGCGGGAGCGGTGCCGTATTCGGCGGACATACTGTCTCAGGACCTCGACGTAGCGTTCATAGACCGGGATGTCGTAGGTGTCTACCAGGTTGTCCTCGCCGCGGTGGCGCAGCCTCCGCGTCCGGGCCTTCGGCCTGAGGGTGGCCTCGACCTCGGCCAACCTCAGAGATTCATTGGGCCCCTTGTCCGTCAGGAAGATCCAGGCGCTCTGAACGCTCTCCTCTCCTTGAACCTGGAGCCGGGCCTGCAGGCGTGTAGTCAGCTTGTCTTCGGTCTGGGGAGAGGTCAGGGAGGAGACGAGGAACAGAAATGCAAGGAAACACACGATGGTCTGGGGTTTGATCTTCATGTTTCTCCTATGTATACGTACGAGGAACGGTTTTCGTTATAACCAAATAACAATAGCAGATAGCCGGAACTTAGGCAATCTGGACAGGGGTAGATCAAGTCCCATGAACTTTTTTATCAGAAGTCTCGTTTATCTCGATGAAGCCCTGAGAGAGGAGAAAAGTATGTTCAAAAACTACTTCCTGACGGCTCTGCGGAACATCCTGAAACACAAGGGGTATTCCTTCATCAACATCGCCGGACTGGCCATCGGCATGGCCTGCTGCATCCTGATCATCATCTTCATCATGACCGAGATGGGCTACGACAAGTTCCACACCAAGGCCGACCGGATCTACCGTATGGCCATAGACGCCACCCTGGGGGAACGGATCATCAACATGCCGGTGAGCAACAATCCGTCGGGTCCAACCCTGGTCAGGGACTACCCAGAGGTTGAGAACGCGGTCCGACTCAATTCCTGGCGGGCGCGGACCTCCCTCACGTATCAGGGACTCCAGTTCTACGAGGACGGCATCTTCTGGGCCGACCAGTCCTTCTTTTCCGTGTTCAGCTTTCCCCTGATCCGAGGCGATGCCGAGACAGCACTCCAGGTCGCCAACTCCATGGTGCTCACGGAAAGCACGGCCGAGAAGTATTTTGGAGCGGAAGACCCCATGGGGAAGGTGCTGAAGGTCAACAATCAGGCTGACTACACCGTGACCGGAGTGTGCCGGGATGCGCCCCAGAACTCCCACTTCCACTTCGACATGCTGGCCTCCTTCGAAACACTGCTGGCACAGAATCCACGGATGGCGGACATCTGGCTCAATTTCAACAACTACACCTATCTGCTGCTTACGGAGGAAGCGGATCCGGTCACCCTGGAGGCCAAGTTTCCGGCCCTTGTGGAGCAGTACATGGGCAAAGACCTCAAAGCACTGGGAGGGACCATCGGCTTCTATCTCCAGCCCTTGAGGGACATCCATCTCCATTCCCATCTGGAGGGCGAGCTCGAGGGGAACGGGAACATCCTCTATGTCTACATATTCGCAGCCATCGCTCTGTTCATCCTGATCATCGCCTGCATCAACTTCATGAACCTGGCCACGGCCCGTTCGGCCACCCGGGCAAGGGAGGTCAGCATGCGCAAGGTGGCGGGAGCACACAAGGGGGCACTGATCGGTCAGTTCCTGGGAGAGACGGTGCTCTTCAGCCTGATCTCCCTGGGGATCGCCCTGGTCCTGGTGTGGCAGGCCCTCCCCTATTTCAGCGCCATCTCAGGTATCGAGATGAAGATCCGGCCCGAGCTCCTCCCCTGGCTGATCCCCACCTTTTTCGGACTGATCCTCTTCGTGGGGCTGGTCGCGGGGAGCTACCCGGCCCTGTATCTTTCGTCCTTCGAACCGGCTACCGTGCTCAAGGGGTCCTTCAAGGCTGGGAAAGCAGGATCGCGCTTCCGAGGGATCCTGGTCGTCGGGCAGTTCATCGTGTCGATCGCGCTCATCATCGGTACCTCCCTCGTCCTCAACCAGCTCCGCTACATGAAGACAAAGGACCTGGGATTCGACAAGTCCAATGTCCTCGTAACCCAGGTCCGGGGCAGGAAGATGCTCGAGGCCCTCGATTCCATCAAAGCCCAGCTCGAGCAGATCCCGGGCGTCCTGGCCGTGGCCTCCTCTTCCATCGTCCCGGGCTCGCAGCCCAATGTGAGCGTCTTTCGGCCGGAGGGATTCGCCGATGACGAGACACAGATCATGGAACAGTTTCGGGTCGACGAAGACTTTTTCCCGGCCCTGGGGATCGAGATCGTGAAAGGGCGGAATTTTTCCAAGGAATTCACCACAGATCCGGATCAGTCGGTCCTCATCAATGAGACGGCGGCCCGGAGGTTCGGCTGGGAGGATCCCGTGGGCAAGACCATCCGCATCCCCGATGATATAAACGATGAGAACGAGATGATCTTCATACCACGGACGGTGGTTGGAGTGATCGCGGATTTTCACCTGGCCTCGCTCCACACGGTGATCGCCCCTCAGATCGTCTACAACAACCCCGGTGGGAGCCTGTCACTGAGGCTGAGTCCTGAAAACACGTCCGCCACCCTGAGCCGGCTCAAGGATCTGTGGGGCACCATCGACCCGGGCCGCCCTCTGGATTACTTTTTCCTGGACGATTCCTTTGACGCCCAGTACGAGGCTGAAGAACGGCTGAGCGGGATCTTTTCGTCATTCACAGTGTTTGCGATCCTCATCGCCTGCCTGGGACTCTTCGGCATGGCCTCGTATATGGCGGAGCAGCGCACCAAAGAAATTGGGATCCGTAAGGTGTTGGGGGCCTCCGTTCCCGGTGTCGTGGGTTTGCTCGCCCGAGATTTCGTCAAGCTGGTCCTGATCGCGAACTTGGTGGCCTGGCCCATCGCCTATCTCGTCATGAACAGATGGATGCAGAACTTCGCCTACCGAGCAGGGATCGCGCCCTGGATCTTCATCCTGACAGGATTGGCGGCCATGGCGATCGCCCTGCTCACAGTCAGCTATCAGTCCATCCGGGCCGCCCTTTCCGATCCGGTGCGTGCAATCAAGTACGAATAAAAAAGGAGAGGAAAAAAGGGGACAGGCATCCCCAATTTCAGATATCATGCCGACAGAAGGAGGATCCGGATGAGATCTGCCGCTCCCTGTAAAAGACCGTTGGCGGTCTACCCGGCCCTCTGTTTTCTGTCCTTATTCATCCTCTTGCAGGGACAGGCCCGCGCCCAGGCATCCTACGCTGAACTCCACCGGCTCTACAAGAACAAGCAGTACTTCGAACTGAGGGACCGCCTGGCAGAAATGGGTGATGTACGATCCCCCGAGCTCGAGTTTTTCCGGGGAGCGGTCAGCAACATCTTCAACCGCCTGCCGTCATCGATCACCCACCTCCTGAGTTATCTTGAGAGAACAGGAGGCTCCCAGCCGGCCGCCCGGATCAAGGAGTGCTATGCCCTGTTGGCCGACAGCTACCGCAAGTCGTTTCAGTATGCGCGTGCGGCAGAGATCAATGAGAAGATCCTGGTCCTGTTCCGGAACGAACTCGACGAGAAGGAGCGGGCCGATCACGAGAACGAATTCAGGCTCTGGAGTGCCCTGAAAGGCATCCCTCCCCAGGCTACCGATTTCAAGGGGGACACGACCGTGGGTATGAAGGGAGGATCTCAGGTTCCCCTGACGATCAATGGCTTCGAGATCGCCCTCACCTATGATACGGGTGCAGATCTCTCCGTCCTGATCGCCTCCCTGGCAGACAGATTCGGCGTAAAGGTCATCGATGTCCCGATCAAGGTGGGGACCATCACTGGGGAAAAGATCGACGCCCGCGTAGGAGTGGCAGCTGAGCTCAGGATCGGAAACATGACTGTACGCCATGCCCTGTTCCTGGTGATGAAGGACGAATACTTCTACATCCCCGAGATGAAGCGCCAGCTCCAGGGCGTGCTGGGATTTCCCGTTTTGGCGGCCATGCGGGAGGTGACGTTCACAAGGGAGGGAGAGCTCAAAATCCCGTCATCACCTCATACGCGGGGCGAGCAGAACCTAGCCCTGGATGGATTCAAGCCGCTCATCGAAGGGTACTATGCCGGGAAGCGGCTCACGTTTGTCCTGGACACGGGGGCCAACCGCTCCGATCTGTGGCCCCCTTTTCTGATGGAATTCAAGGACGACATCACCAGCCTGGGTGAGCTCAGGACCGAGCGGTTTCGCGGAGCCGGCAGCCAGAGGGAGATCGAAGCCTACAGCCTGAAAGATCTCGCGCTTCAGATCGCCGGCCGTAAGGTAGCATTCCGCAGGATCCCGGTCTTCACCGAATACACGACTGAAAACAGCCGCTTCTTCTATGGGAACTTGGGCCAGGACCTGGTCCGGCAGTTTCAGAGCATGACCATCAACTTCGAATCGATGTGCGTCGTCTTCATTCAGAGATGATCACAACGTGCAGCTCACACCCCTCGGCCAGCTCCTTCAGATAGAAATACCGGCCCGCATCCACACAGAACAGGCGCACACCGGTCCCCATCATCTGCTCCGTAAAACCAGGCTCGCGTACCTCGGGCAGGTAGGCTTTGGTGAGCAGTTCCCCGTCCAGATCCAGGACCAGGAACTCATCCCCGGCATCCTTGCCATCGAAGGTCTGAACATAGATCCTGTCGTCGGCGATCACAAAATCCCGGATGGCCGGGAATGAATCCGGATATCTCAGGCGGGTTCGGGCCTTAAACTGCTCCCAGTTTTCCTCCTGGATGTTCATCATGGGATCTTCTTTCAAGAGCTGTTCATAGAACTGGCGATCGGCGCGGGTCACGGTCTTAGGTGTATATTGATGGCGTATCTCCCGGATCTTGCTCCCGCCGGGACCATACACATCGATCACGAATCCCTCCGGGCTCTTTTCCATGTAGAGGTTACCCTCATAGACCTGAAAGTGTATGGAATCCGGGATCATGTCCAGCTTCTCCCGCTGGCCTGCAAACGGCTGACGGTAGAGTTCGCGCAGCTCGTCTGTGTCACCATCCAGGAACTGGATCGAGGAATACTGCGCCGTGTCCCCCGTATCGCCCCCGATACGCATGCGAACAGCATAGCCTTCGCCCCAAGTCACGACCTGGGCGAAATGAGGCTGGCGGATCTTTTCCCGGATCAGATCTCCATTCCTGGCATACAGGACCAGCTTGTTGACGCTGTCGATGGCCGCATGCTCTTGTGTGATACGAAGCGTATTGGACAGCCAGGGCGTGATCTCCACTTCCCCGGGCCCCTGCCCCTCCCGGCCGAAACGCCTCTTCAGATTCAGGGAGTTCAGGTCGAACACGGAAACTGTAGCCCCTTCCAGGACAAAAACCTCGGTGCCCGAAACCTTGAAGCCGTCAGGCTCCAGGATATCCTGCAGCATCCCGATCCGTTCGGCAGATAAAGAGAGCGAGGCGGCGAGAAGGAGTGCAACACATCGAAGTGTGGATTTCCCTGTCATATGTCTCTCCTGTTTAGCTCTCTCCTGGCAATCTTAAGGCCTTGTCATGAAGTATACAAGGGAGAGCATGGCATATTCCCCAAAAGATCGATCCGGCGAGAGTTCCATGTGTTTTGGCCTGGTCCTAATTGAAATCACACGTGGATTACGTATATGGTAAGGAGACAGCCGTGGGATCCGGGCTGGATCGTTCTAAGAGGAGGACTGCTGTGAAGCAATATGGGTATAGAATTCTGGTTTGTATGCTCCTTATCCTGAGTGTTCCGCTCGTGTTGAAGGGGGACGGGCTCCTGTTCAAAAAGGCCGAGTACGGGGCCCGACGGGCGAAGCTCATGGAGGCGGCCCCCGACGGCATCGTGGTGCTGCTGGGCGCACAGGCGGTCACGGGGTACTGGGAGTTCTTCCAGAGCAATGATTTTATGTACTTCTGCGGCGTCGATGTCCCGGGAGCCGCATTGATCATCGACGGCGTGGCCGAGGAGAGCCTGCTCTTCCTCACCCTGACCGAACGCCAGGCCCGGGCCGAGAACCTCAGCGTGGAGCTGGTGGAGGAACCTACTGAATTCACCGGAGTGGAGAGTCACTACCCTATCGAGAGATTTACTTCCATGCTCTCCCGCTTGGCTGAGCGCAGGAAGGTGATCTACACACCATTCAAACCCGAAGAGCTCATGCGGGAGTGTTCCAACGAAAAGTTCAACACGCTGAAAACCAATCAGGTGTTCAACGAATGGGACGGGCGGCTTACGCGGGAGCTGCAGTTCGTCAAGCTGCTCAAGGAGCGGTATCCCCAGGTCGAGGTCCGGGACTGTTCGCCGGACATCTGGGGCCTTCGCGTGATCAAATCCCCGGCCGAGATCGCTGTGATCCGACGCGCCGGGCGCATCGGGGTCAGGGCTCTGAACGAGATGGTGCGGGCCACTCGGGCCGGGGTCTATGAGTACGAAATCGCTGCCCTCTATGAATACATGTGCAAGAAAGAGGGGGTGCGCGACCTGGCCTATATGCCCATCATCAGCTCAGAGGAAAATCATCCCTATCTCCATTACCACAAGCACAACCGGCTGCTCGGGGACGGAGATTTTCTGGTCGTGGATGCGGGCCCGGATGTGGGCCACTACGATGTGGACATCTCGATCTCCTATCCCGCGAACGGGCGCTTCACACCCCGCCAGAAAGAGATCTACGAGGCCTGCCTGGCCATGGAACAGGCCTGTATCTCCCGCTACCGGCCCGGCGTCACATGCAGCCAGGTGCACGAGGAGGCCCTGGAAATCTTGAGGAAGAGGGGATTCGACTTTGGAACGGACAGCGTCCGGATCATGACGCGTGGAAGCGGGGGTGGGTGCAGCCATTACGTGGGCATGGCCGTGCACGATGTGGGCGGCGGGCCGAGGTCTATGCCCGCTCTGCAGCCCGGCATGGTCTTTGCCTGCGACCTCCTGGCGGTTTTTGCGGAGGAAAACCTGGGTGTCCGCGTCGAGGATACGGTGCTCATCACCGAAGACGGATGCGAGAACCTGACAGCCGGGATCGCCCGTACCGTGGCAGACATCGAGAACCTCATGCATCAGGAAGGAATCATCCAGGTCCTGAAGGACCGCAAGCTCTACAAGTAAACAGTTAAAGGGGACAGGTCCAATTAATAAAGGGGGACACAAACAAAGGGGACAGGTCCATTTATCAATTTAAATGCACCTGTCCCCTTCAGTTTACTTTTTCTTTGTCGTGCGGTCGATGGGCTTCGGGCGAGGCGTGCGTTTCACGGGGTTCGCCTTGAGTAGCCTCAGAGCCTCCTCGACTGCCCGCTCCAGCTGCGGATCTCCTCCCCGAATGACCAGGGCCGGTGTCTGTTCCACTTCGATGTCAGGAGCCACGCCCACGTTCTCCACGTCCCAGTTGCCCTCGATGTCGTAGAATGCGAGGTTGGGAGATGTGATCCGCCCGTTGTCGATCAGGTCGCATCCGCCATGATGCCCCACCAGCCCGCCCCAGGTGCGTTTGCCGACGAGCGGCCCGATCTCGCGGAAGCGGAAATAATAGGGCAGCGCATCGCCGCCTGAGCCGGCCCACTCGTTGATGATCATGACCTTGGGACCGAAGATCTGGGCGGTGGGGGTCGTGAACTCCTCGCCGTCACGCGTGGCCCAGTAGTTCATGAGCGGCCGGGCCATGAGATCCACGAAATAGTCGGCGGCCGAGCCGCCCCCGTTGAAGCGCTCGTCGATGATGGCCCCATCTTTCTGCTGTTGTGAGAAATAGTAGCGGTTGAAGTTGGTGTATCCGGCACCCGAGGTATTGGGGAGATAGACATAGGCCAGGCGGCCGCCTGACAGCTCGTCCACCTTGCGGCGGTTGCCTTCGAGCCATTCTCGCATGCGCAGCCCGCCTTCATTGGCCACCGGCACCACGGTCTCGATCCGCGATCCTTCCAGTGTAGGCTTGATGTTGATGCGGAGCACGGTCTGCTTGTTGGCCGTAGCCTCGAATGCGCCGTAGAGGTTCATGGGCGGTTTTACTGGCATGCCGTTGACCTCCAGGATATAGTCGCCTTCTGCCACCTTGAGCCCGGGAGCGGTGAGGGGGGCCCTGAGTCCCGGATTCCAGTTCTCGCCGATGTAGATCTTTTTGATGCGGTAATATCCGCTGTCCACCTCGTAGTCGGCTCCCAGCAGCCCACCCGGCACACGGGGTGCAGAGGCCATGGCCCCTCCCCCTGCCCCGGAGTGACCGATGGTGAGTTCCCCGATCAGGTTCATCAGGACATAGCTCAGGTCCGAGCGGTGGGCCACATGCTTCAAAAGGGGTAGGTACTTTTTGTACATGGCATCCCAGTCCGCCCCGTGCATCTCGGCGTCATACAGGAAGTCCCGGTTGATCCTCCAGGCTTCGCGATAGATCTGCTTCCACTCGGCAATGGGATCCACCCTGGCCTGCAGCTGATTGGTGCCGAGCCGGCCGTCGCCCATCTTGGGCTTGCCCTTGGAATCCACGATCCCCATGGCCCCTCCCGAACCCGAATACAGCAGCTTTTTACCATCGGCTGAGAGAGAATAGCCGAAGATGCCCACCATGAAGGGCTGTCCCTCCTTCTTCTTGAGGTCATAGCGGTGGAGCGTGGCCCCGGGCTGGTTGGGGATAGTTTCCACATAAAAGAACACATTGGCTTCGGCGCACTGGAGCTGGAAGTAGGGACGCAGCGGGATGTCCAGGGCCAGGATGCGCTGGTCGAGGCCCTTCAGGTCGATCTTGACCTTGGGGCCCTCGTCCTTGGCCTCGTCCTGTTTTTTGTCCTCGTCCTTGGCCTCGGACTTCTTGGCGGCGTCTCCTTCCTCTTTCTTCTTAACTTCTTCCTCGTCGCTCTCGGGGAGCAGCGGCGAGGGATCTTCTGCATTGAGGACCATCAAGTAAACCCCATAGGTGAAGGGCCGTTCATAGGAGGTCATGTCCAGCCACCCTGTGTTCAGGGCAAAGTTGGTGCTGGCCAGGAAGTACAGATACTTGCCGCTCTTGTCGAATGCGGGTGAGAGAGCATCGGTAAGCCCATCCGTAAGCTGATAGGATTTCCCCTCCTCCAGGGAGTAGGCGAAGACCACGTGCATGTGGTTTTTCAGGCGCTTGGAATAGGCGATCCAAAGGGAATCCGGCCCCCAAACATGATCCAGGGAACGCATCGGGTGGTCGTAGGTATCCTTGTCGATCTTGATGACCTTCTCGGTCTTTAAATCCACATAAAAAAGATTCAGGCCATTGTCCGCGAACAGGACCTTGCTGGAATCCGGCGACCAAACCGGGCTGTAGTAGAAAGACGGGTTCCTGAGCTCGATACGTCTAGCGGATTCGAGCCCCTTCTGGTCCCCGATCATCAGACCGTACTCCCCGCCCTCGTCGGAGAACCAGGCGATACTGGCCCCATCGGGCGACCAGGTGGGGTAGCGGTCGTTGACGCCGGAGCTCTGCGTCAGGTTCCGAGCATCCCCCTTCTCGGCCGGGACCGTGAATAGCTCTCCCCGAGCCTCGATGACTGCGCGCTTGCCAGTGGGGGAAAGTGAGGAGCTCTTGATGTAGTTGGACACACGGGCCATGTGCACGCGGCGGCCAGGCAGGTCTCCCCGGATCTCGACGTTGACCTGTGTGGCCTTGGCGGCGGCCGGGTCGAACAGATGCAGGTAACCGGCCTGTTCATAGATGATCGATCCGTCTCCAGCCCGGGCGCTTTTGATGTCATAGTCGTCATGGAACGTGAGCTGTTTGACCTCTTTTGATCCCGTGTCAAAGCCGAACAAGTTCATGGTGTGGTTTCGGTCAGACAAGAAGTAGACGGTGTCGCCGATCCACATGGGATCGGTGTCGTTGCTGTTATCACGAGGGACCTTTTCCATGTCGTAGTCGTCCATGTCCAATAGCCAGATCTCGGTGGTGCGGCCTCCCCGGTAGTGCCTCCAGGCTGCAAAGGCCTCCACGAGAGGCACGTAGGCCATCCGCTTCCCGTCGGGAGAGAAGACTCCCTTGTTCGCCATGGGCATGGGCAGGACCTCGGGCATGCCTCCCTTGAGGGACACGGTCCACAGTCGGGGGTAGCCGACGGGAACAGAGACACGGGAAGAGGCGAACACGACGTGCTTGCCGTCCGGGGTCCAACCCCGCACCATGTCGCCGCCGGGATGATAAGTCAGTCGCCGAGGTTCGCCGCCTTCGGCAGGCACCACGAACACATCGGTGTTCCCATCGTACTCCCCTGAGAACGCGATGGTCTTACCATCCGGAGAAAACATGGGGCCGGCCTCCGTTCCCACATGGGTCGTGATCCGGCGGGCATCGCCCCCGGAGCGCGGGACCATCCAGATGTCGTTGGCATACACGAACGCGATATGGTTAGCGCTCACTCCGGGTTGGCGCAGCAGGCGCGCCTCTTCGGCGGATACAGGGGCAGCCAGCCAGGCCACCGCCAGTAAGAGAACGATACACAGGGCTGATTTTTTCATTATAGACTCCTCGCTATGGATTGATCAGACATCATTGGTAAGGCATATCTACCACAGATATTCAGGCCGGTCAATCTGGCACAAATACCTCCTTGAATATCTTTAAAATTCGGTTGACCTTAAGCTCTGTTCTGTGATACTCAACAGAAGAGTTTCAGGGGGAAATCAACCAGATTCGTGCAGTGCCCCCAATTTTCCAATTACAGGGAGGGTAAAATGAAAGAAGTCATAATGTTTGGGAGTCTTCTTATGAGCGCTGCTGCAGCGACGAAAGGGATCTGTCCAGATCCAACAAATCCTAAATGTGATCCCATAGGAAACAAGATTGCAGGTATCATAATTGGAATCCTTGTGGCACTGGTTTTCTACTTCTTTGTCCTCGAGAAAGGAACCATCTACCAGTGTTGCCACTATCTCGCAATGCTGGCCTCGTCCTACTTCGCTGGTTATTTCTACTACGTATTCAAGATTAAAAAGGGCTGATCCTTCATACATACTATTATCACTAATCAGCAAGAAGCCAGGTGATCCGGGCAGAATAACCCAATACTCCTGCTGCATTTGAGGAGGTTGCAAACGGAGATGTCTATCCGCCAAAGGAGGGAGGACTACATATGACCTTGATCGGGAAGACCATCGGGCACATCCAGGTCGTCAAATTCATCGGCAGGGGGGGCATGGGCGAAGTCTACGAGGGCTATGATGCAACCCTGGAACGCAAGGTCGCTGTAAAGGCCCTAGGGGCAAAATCCCGCCACGATCCCAGAGCAAAGACCCGTTTCCTGCGGGAAGCCCGAGCCCTCTCCGCGCTCGAACACCCTAACATCTGCCAGATCTATGATTATGTGGAGGAAGGAGAAGGAGATTACCTGATCCTGGAATTCATCGAGGGACAGGACCTGAGGCGGGCAGCAAAAGCGGGCATGGATAAGGCCCATAAACTCAGGATCGCGGAACAACTGGCCCGGGTACTCAAGATGGCGCATGCAAAGGGGATCGTGCACCGAGACCTCAAGCCATCCAATGTGCTGGTCACTCGTTCAGGCGAGATCAAGGTCCTGGATTTCGGGCTCTCGCGTTTCATCGAACCAAAGATCGAGGAGATTGCTGAGCAGGCCCTGCAAGTAGAGAAGACACAAACCCTGGATCCACTGGAAGAGCTGACTCCACCAGTGGACAGGACACTCACAGGTCCAGGAGATAAAACCGAGGCAGGGAGCAGTCAGGGCACACCGAGCCAGCCGGAGGGCTACATCCCTACGCGGCGTGGGAAGGTGATGGGGACGCCCCTCTACATGAGCCCGGAGCAGGCCCAGGGCGAGATCGCGGGGCCGGCTTCAGACCTGTACTCCTTCGGGCTCATCCTGCAGGAACTCTTCACTGAGCAGCTCCCCTATAACGAGACCGACTCCACCACCAAGCTGATCGAGATGGCGAAAGCGGGAGAGACGGTCCCGGTCTCCGGAGTGAGCTCCGACCTGGTTTCGCTCATCAACCGACTCAAGTCCCTCGAGCCTGATGCCCGGCCCACTGCCGTGGAGACTATAGAGCGTTTAAGGCAGGTGCGCGAGAAACCCAAGAAACGCCTTCGCCGCATTGGGGTGGCAGCCATACTTGGTGCATTCCTCTTCTTGGGGCTCAGGTATGTTTTGGACCTGCAGCGGGAACGTCAGCTCGCGGTCCAGGCTCGAGACGAGGCCACGAGCGTGGCGCAATTTCTGGTCGACCTCTTCGAGATTTCGGATCCGGGAGAGGCGCGAGGCAACACCATCACCGTCAGAGAGATCCTGGACCTGGGGGCGAAAGATGTGGAGGCAAAACTGAGCGATCAGCCCCACATCCAAGCCCGGATGATGGAGACCATCGGGACGGTCTACCGGAAGCTCGGTCTCTACGGGCAGTCGGATCCTCTGCTCACCGGGGCCCTGGAGATCCGCACACAGGAATTTGGAGACGAGGAGCTCAGTGTAGCAGACAGTCAGGTCAGCCTGGCAGCGCTGAGAGACGATCAGGGGCGATACGCGGAAGCCGAGGCTCTGCTGCAGAAGAGCCTGGCAACCAGAGAGAGGGAGCTGCCACCGGACCACCCCGACATCGCAGAGGCACTTCGTCTGCTGGGCTTCATCTACTATGTCGACCGCAATCTTCCCAAGGCCGAAGAATACATGACCCGGGCTCTGCGCATCGAAGAAAAAACATATGGAACTGACGATGTGGCTCTGGCCGAAACCGTGATCGGACTGGGCTCGGTCTTCTATCAACAAGACCGTCTGGACGAAGCAGAGACCTATTTTGAAAGGGCCCTGGACATCCGGATGGCAGCGCTCGGTGAAGATCATCCGGATGTAGCACACAGCCTGAATGCCCTGGCCGTGCTCAAATATCGCCGCCGTCACTACCAGGAAGCCCTTCCACTGTACGAACAGAGCCTGGCAATAAAACGCAAAACCCTTGGAGAGTATCATCCCAGTGTCGCCGCCAGCCTCAGCAACATCGGCGTCATCCATCTTGTGCTGAAGGAATACCCTGAAGCCGAAAAGTACTACCTCGAGGCTCTGGAGATACAGAAAAAGGCTTTTGGAGACGAGCACCCCGATGTGGCGCAGAGCTATTACCGTCTGGCCAATCTTACACACAACGCTGAGGACTATACTAAAGCCGTAGGATACTATGAAAAATCACTTCTAACCCTTGAAAAGATACACGGCCCGATACACGCCGAACTCCCACCCGTCCTGCACAACATGGCTCTGGCCTTGATGATGCTGGAACAGAACAACAGGGCCGAGGCCATGCATCTACGGGGCCTTAAGGTGCGGGAAGCGCTATGGGGAGACGAGGACATCCGCCTCACAGACAGCCTTAACCACCTCGGCACTTTCTACAGTTGGACGGACCGCCCGGAACTGGCCTCCTCTCTATACAGGAGAGCCATACCGATTGTCGAGAGCGAACGCGGGCCGGAGGATCCGGAACTGGCCGAGCTGCTCTCAAATTTCGGACACACGCTCACCCTCATGGGAGAAGACGAGGAGGCGGAACGGTCACTCAAACGTTCCCTGGATATCTATGAGAAGGCTTCTCCCCCGATCCTGGACGGCAGGGCCCGCGCTCTCTTCAACCTGGCCTACCTGCATCACCACAACCTTGAGAGCTACGGAAAGGCGGAGGGACTCTATAAGGAAGCTCTCGAGCTGTTCCTAGAAGTCGAGGGCTCGGAAAGCCACGAGGTTACACAGACAGCGACCGAATTGACTTCGATGCTGCGTCGGCTGGGGAGAATATCGGAAGCGGAAGCTCTGGAGGAACGGCACAAGATCTCTCGAGACTAGAGACTGGAGAGGACTTCAGGGGAAATCCTCGATCTTTCTTAAAGTCCGGAGATGCATGATCAGCATGGAATCCACGCGCTCCCCGGTCTCCTGAAATTCGATGCCCTGGAGGGGCTCCGAGTTCATCACCAGGGCCTCATCAGCCACGATGTCATACCTCTTCTTCAGGTCGACGGCCTTGCCTCCCACGCGCAGGTCTCTGACGGCTCCCTCCATGCGTTCGAAAGTGAGGCCGTGCGCCAGGACCTTGGGTCCTGCCAGGACCTGCACCAACTGCTCCCCGGTGAGGGACATGCGCACGATGCGGCTCCTCCAGCGGTGTATGCGGCACACATCCTCGATGGTCACGGGGCCTGGCAATATCCCGGAGTGGACCGCGTCCCGGTAGAAGAGGGCCGCGTCCGCAGGGAAGTTGGCCAGCATAGCCTCTGCGATAAAATTCCCCATGGGATTGGGGCCTTCAGAGGGAAAGTCCAGGGCGACATTCGAGATACACAGGACTTCCTTGAGTGGTTCGGATTCCTTCTCCAGCAGTTCGGCGACCTCCGGATCATCGTCAAGTTCGGCGGTCACGGGGCACAGACGTCCCTCGCTGCGTTCGAGCGTATAGCTCCCATCGCTTCCCGCCCGCAGATGAAGGTCCAACCGCCCCACATGGGTTCCAAAGATCCCGGCCTGGACATAGATCACTTTTTTGCCGCCGGGTCCCGCCAGCGTTACAGGGGTCTCCAGGTAATCATGGCTGTGCGCGCCCACGATGATGTCGATGCCCTCAACCTCTGCGGCCAGCTGTCGGTCAACTTCCTGCCCCAGGTGAGTGAGGGCGATCACCAGTTCAACCCTCCCCAACAGATCCGGCAGGTGCTTCCGGGCCTCGACCTCAGGCCGTTCCGCTTTGAGGTGCCAGGCTGCGGGATGGTTGGCGTAGAAAAAACCTAATCCCAGGACGCCGACCTTGATGCCGCCAACCTCCAGTATGACACTGGGCGGGAACAACCGTTCGCCGCTGTCCTTGAAGAACACATTGGCCAGGACAACGGGGAAGGAAACAGCTGCAGCATGGTGCAGGAGGTTGTCCACGCCCGTATAGAACTCGCCATTGCCCGGGATCATGACGTCGACGCCCATGGCATCCAGAGCCAGCATGTCGGCCAGGCCGCCGGAATAAACGGTCAGGGGGCCGCCGCGCGAAAACACATCCCCGGCGTGCAGCACCAACGTCTCTCCCGGATGGTCCTTCCGGACCCCCTTGATGAGGGTCGCCATGCGGGCCGCCCCCCCAACGTTCCACTGACCCCTGTAGTCATGCGGATACAGGTGGCCGTGCGTATCATTGACGTGCAGGATGACCAGGCGGACACTCTCCGGGCGGGCAAGGGCATCACATCCCCAGGAAAAAAGCAGGGCCAGGTAGGGAAATATCCACAGCGCGGCCCTCACCGCCTGGTTGATCGATCTTAGGTTCCCGTGTGCCCCCATGATTTGTCCCCTATACCTAATCCAAGTGCTGCGGAATGTCAAATATAATAGCACACGTGAACCTTTTAAGACCGGCGCACGTCCATGTATATGTTATAGTTGACTTGGGAGGATCGCTTCGGGAGGGCCTCTGAATGATCAAGAATTATCTCACGACATCCCTGCGCAACCTGCGCAAATACAAGGGCTTCTCTTTCATCAACCTCATAGGGCTGGCCATCGGTATGGCCTGCTGCATCCTGATCCTCCTGTATGTGCGTGACGAGCTGAGCTATGACCGCTATCACGCCAATGCCGAGCGCATCTACCGTGTGACACGCGAATGGTTCAACGATGACGGCACCTCGAGCCTCCACCTCGGACATGTCGCGCCTCCCATCACGCCGCTCCTCCTCAACGACTTCCCCGACATCGAGGAGGCGGTGCGCATACAGAGCCCCGGCCGCATGCTGTGCAGCCATGAAGACCGGCACTTCATGGAGGAAGGCATCATCTTTGCCGAGGAGAATATCTTTTCCGTGTTTTCCTTCGAGCTCCTGGTGGGTGATCCCAGGACCGTTCTCCGTGATCCCTTCACCCTCGTGATCTCGGAAAAAGCTGCGCAAAAGTATTTCGGGGACAAGGATCCTCTGGGACAGACTCTCAAGCTCGAGAACCGCATCGACGGCAAGGTCACGGGTATTGTCCGTGCCGCCCCACCCAACTCCCACTTCCATTTCGAGATCATCGTTTCCCTGGCTTCGCTCAAGCAGATGTATGGGCCGCGCGAGTTCGAGAACTGGAGCAGCAACAACTACGCCTCCTATCTGTTGATGCCCCCAGACTACGACATCGGGCTCCTCAAGGCTCAGGTTCCGGCCTTCCTGGACCGCCACAAAGGGGAGGACTATCACAGGTCCAACACCCTTCATTTCCAGCGCCTGACCGACATCCACCTGACGTCCCACCTGGATTCAGAGATCGAGCCCAACAGCAACATCGTGTACATCTACATTTTTTCCGCCATCGCCCTGTTCGTGCTGCTCATCGCCTGCATCAATTTCATGAACCTGTCCACGGCCCGTTCCTCGATCCGATCCCGGGAAGTGGGCATGCGCAAGGTGGTGGGCGCCCGAAGATCGGATCTCATCCGGCAGTTTTTGAGCGAGTCCCTCCTGCTGGCATTCTTCGCCCTGGTCCTGGCCGTGATCCTGGTTGCAATCGTGCTCCCCGCCTTCGGCCGGTTCGTGGAGCGGGACCTGGGCTTCGGCCTCCTGCAGAATCCGGAGCTGCTCCTGGGGCTCCTGCTCATCGCGGTGATCGTCGGGATCGTGGCGGGCAGCTATCCCGCCTTCATCCTCTCCTCCTTCCGGCCGGTGCAGGTGCTCAAGGGTACCCGGGGCCCGGCAGGGAGAGGGGGTTCCCTTTTCCGGACCACCCTGGTCGTGTCCCAGTTCGCTATCTCGATCATCCTGATCATCTCCGTGGCCGTGGTCTTCCAGCAGCTCCGCTACAGCCGCAGCAAGGGCCTGGGATTCAACCGGGAGCAGGTCGTGGTCCTTCCCACATCGAACCTCATCCGGCAGCGCTTCGATTCCCTGCGCACACAGCTTCAAGCCCATCCGGGAATCGTCTCGGTGGCGGCCGCGCGGAGGGTGCCCTCGGGGAGGCTGCTCGATTCTTCGGGCGCCCGGGTGATCAGCGGCGATAGCGCTGATCCCGTCAACTTCCGCATCGCCTTTGTCCGGGTTTCACATGATTTCATCCCGACCTTCCAGATGGAGATGACGTCGGGGCGCAATTTTTCGCGGGAGTTTCCCACCGACCTCAAGGAGGCGTTCATCCTAAACGAGGCCGCGGTGAAGGGCCTGGGTTGGACGGCGGAAGATGCCCTGGGCCGCTCCATCGGCTACGGACCCAGGACAGGTAAGATCATCGGTGTGGTCCGGGATTTTCACTTCGAGTCCCTTCATCAGGAGATCGCGCCCATCGTGTTCTACCTGCAGCCCGATTACCGGCATGTGATCGTCCGCATCCGGCCGGAAGACATCCCCACGACCATGGGTTTCCTCAAGGAACGCTGGACCGAGCTGCGCCCCAACTATCCCTTCGACTATTTTTTCATCGATGAGAACTTCGACAGCCTCTACCGCACAGAGGAAAAACTGGGGCAGGTGTTCGGAGTGTTCTCCCTCCTGGCCATCTTCATCGCCTGCCTGGGCCTGTTCGGCCTAGCTTCCTTCACGGCCGAGCGGCGCATCAAGGAGATCGGCATCCGCAAGGTGCTGGGCGCCCCCGTGGGGAACATCGTTTTCCTGCTCTCGCGAGACTTCACCAAATGGGTGCTGGCTGCCAACCTGATCGCGTGGCCGATCGCCTACTACGCAATGCACACCTGGCTGCAGAACTTCGCCTACCGCACGGGGATACCGGTCATCCTGTTCCTGCTGGCAGGTGCGATTGCCTTTTGCATCGCTCTGCTGACGGTGAGTTTCCAGACCATCCGGGCAGCGCTGGGGGATCCTGCAGACGCACTCCGCTACGAGTAGTGCATCAAAATCCGACAGAGGGGTTGCGCCTGAAGGTGCGTGTGGTCTTCGAGACGATATCTGCACATAAGAGATCGGGGGCACCGGATTCCGTGTAAAAATAACCATTTTGAAATGGCGATGATTTTTAGTTTATTTCTTTGATGATACAATACACGCGATTGGATCACCGTTTTCAAGGATCTTGATATTCACAATATTGCCGCATCAGAAAGGAGAAGAAAACATGAGAAGGCTGATACACAGAGGAGCAATATTGGCGATATGCGCGCTGAGCTTGGTTTCGAGCAGTCCGCTTTTTGCCCAGGCATCCGGAGACCAGCTGTTTCAAAGCTTCCGGTGGCGGAACATCGGGCCAGCCAATATGATGGGCCGCATATCGGCACTGGATGCTCTCGATACCGATTGGCGTGTGGTGCTGGTCGGGAGTGCCTCAGGCGGCGTTTTCAAATCTCACAACGCGGGCCAGACCTGGACTCCCATTTTTGATGATTACGGCTCCGGCTCTATCGGGGATGTGGCCTTTTATCAGGGAGATCCCCAGATCATCTGGGTCGGCACCGGCGAGGCGAACAACCGCAACAGCAGCGGATGGGGCGATGGCGTCTACAAATCCACCGATGGGGGTAAAACTTTCTCCCGCATGGGGCTCGAAGACACCTTCCAGATCGCCCGCATCGCCACCCATCCTTCCGATCCGGACATCGTCTATGTCGCCGCAATCGGGAGCCTGTGGGGTTACTCCGGATCACGCGGCCTTTACAGAACTCTGGACGGCGGAAAAACCTGGGTCAAATTGACGAACGGCCTTCCGGATGACGGCAAAACCGGCTGTACAGAGATCAAGATGCATCCTACAGATCCGGATGTGCTTTATACTGCTATGTACCATCGGCTGCGCAAACCATGGACCTTCACCAGCGGAGGTTCCAACAGCGGCATCTTCAAGAGCACCGATGGGGGAAACAGTTGGGAGAGGCTCACCAAAGGACTTCCCGAGGGAGAGCTGGGCCGCATCGGGATCGACATATACCGCAGCGATCCACAGACAGTTGTTGCCAGCGTGGAAGCCAGCGACAAGCTTCCGGCCGACATGAGCGTTCCCGGGCCAGGCGTGTATCGCTCCGATGATGGCGGCGAAAGCTGGAGGTATCTGCTCCGGCACACCAGTCGACCGATGTATCACGGGCGTATCGCCATCAATCCTCTGGATGACGACCTGATCTATGTCATCGCCCGTATTTTTCAGTTCTCAAAAGATGGAGGAAAGACATTTTCGGGGAAGCCCTGGCGCGGAGCCGGGGGAGATGACCATGACCTCTGGATCTCGCCCCAGGACAAAAACGTATTTTATACAGCATCAGATCAAGGGGCCCACCTGACCATCGATGGAGGCAAATCCTTCCTCTCGTTCAACAACATGGCCATCGCCCAGTACTATGCGATCGGGGTGGACATGCGGGATCCCTACTGGGTTTACGGTGGCATGCAGGACATCGGGGGGTTCGGGGGGCCCAGCAACAGCCGCGACCGAAATGGGATCCTCAACGATCACAATATCGAGGTGAACGGAGGAGACGGATTCCACATGCAGGTCGATCCCACGGATTGGCGCACAGTCTACACCGTGTGTCATGTGGGGGGTCTGGGGCGGATCAACATGGAAACCCGAGATTTCAAACTCATCTCTCCCCGGCCGGAAAGTATCCTCAATTTCTCCGACTATTTCGATCCGGATTTTCCAGAAACACCGATCCGCTATTCCATCTTTCCCGGGGAACATTGGCTTTGGCGATATCCCAGCCGCAGCCAGTACTCCAGCCTGCTCCCTCCCCAGTTCCGCTACAACTGGAGCAGCCCGGTGATCATCTCTCAGCACAATCCCCGGACCATCTTTTTCGGGGGAAACCACCTGTTCAGATCGGTAGACCGTGGTGACAGCTGGCGGATCATCAGTCCCGACCTCACCACCAACGATCCTGCCAAACGGAACTCCTCCGATTCGGGCGGTCTCACCCACGAAGTGACCGGGGCGGAAAACCACTGCACCATCATTACCATTTCGGAATCCCCGTTGGATCCGGCCGTGCTCTGGGTGGGAACAGACGACGGGAATGTCCAGGTCACGCGTGACGCCGGCGCGTCTTGGACAAATACGCGGCCGAACCTATCGGATGTGCCTTCGAGAATATGGTGCAGCCGGGTGGATGCATCGCATCACTCCGCAGGCACGGCCTATGTGACTTTCGATGGGCATCGCAGCGATAATTTCGCTCCCTACGTATATAAGACAACGGATTTCGGCAGGACCTGGGTGGATCTTTCCGGGCCGCTGCCTGATGGCCACAGCCTTTATGTTGTGCGGGAAGATCCGGTGAACCCGGAGTTGTTGTTCGTGGGCTCAGAGTTTGCCTGTTTCGTGAGCATAAACGGGGGCAGGAACTGGAGCCGTTTCATGAACGACATGCCCACCGTCGCCTTCCACGATCTGGTCATCCACTCGAGGGATTATGATCTGGTGGCAGGGACGCACGGCCGCAGCATATGGATCGCCGATGACATCACTCCGCTGCAGCAGCTTAACCAAGAGGTCCTGGCCAAGGATGTCCATCTCTTTGAGAGCCGTACTGCCACGAAATGGCAGAATGTTTCTCTGGGGAGACAGCAGAGTTTTTTTAAGTTTCGGGGTGAAAATCCACCACGCGGGGCGGCGATCCATTTCTACCTGAAATCGGTTCCGGAAGAAACGATCCGTATTCAGATCGAGGATATCACAGGTCAATACAAACGCGAGCTTGTGGTGCGAGGAAAAGCCGGCATAAATCAAGCCCGCTGGGATTTGCGGTTTCCGCCTCAAGAAGACGAGGTCCTGGCATTCAAGGTCCGTCTGGTTTCTGTCCTTAAGGAATTGGAAACGCTGGTGTCGGCACCTGACGAACGGGACGAAGTGAAGGGACTCCGGGGTAGGCTGGGGCAGGCTGAGACAGATCGTGCCCTGAACAGCATCCACCGCCAGCTGACTCGGAATTTTGCATCGTATTCAGAGGGCCGTGACCTCTTCGGTCAGGAGCTGTCCGACAGGGATGCGGCACCCGGTGTCTATCGTGTGACTCTGACGGTGGGCTCAATCATTGAGGTAGGAAAGATCCGGATCAGGAATGATCCTATCCTGGATTGATCAGAAACGGCGTGTGTGGATCTCTGGAAACGGGAAAAGTTTGGATTCGGCGCGGGCCGAGGCCAGAATCTCGCGGGCCCTGCCCGCTTCCTGAGGAAAATCCGCGGCCACGTTCAGGCTCTCGGACCCGTCCTCCCGCAGGTTGTAGAGCTGTAGGCTGTGGTCGGCGTCGTCCTGCTTGAGCCCTGTGCGGACCGCCTTCCAGTCCCCCCACTTCGCGGCCTGCTGCCCCCCGTAGGATGGGAACTCCCAGTAGAGGTATTCGTGTGGCTCCTGCCGGCCCTTCCCCAGGAGCGTGGGGGCGAGGCTGAGGCCGTCGAGCCCTTCAGGCGCCGAAGCCCCGGTGACGTCACACAAAGTGGGGAACACATCCCAGAAGGCGCATGCTTGTTCCGATATTGTACCCCGGGTGACATGGCCGGGCCAGCGGGCGATGAGCGGGACCCGGATCCCCCCTTCGTAAACACTTCCCTTGAGACCCCGGAACGGCCCGGCGCTCTGGAAGAAGTCAGAATCCGTGCCTCCCAGCCGATCATAGGCAGGCCCGTTGTCGCTGGAAAACAGAACGAGAGTGTCCTTTTCCAGGCCCAGCTCGGAGAGCAGGGACAGGATCTCACCGATCCCCCGGTCCATGTGGGAGATCATGGCAGCGTACGCGGCGCGGGGAAAGGGATGTTCCAGGTAGCTGCGGTGATTGTACGGCTCTTCGGGGATATTGCCCCGGTATTCGTTCAGTGATTCCTCGGGGACCTGGATGGAAAGATGCGGAATGGTGAACGGCAGAAACAGGAAAAAGCTGCGGCTGCGGTTCTGCCGGATGAACTGCTTGGCCTCCCGGATGAAGAGGTCCTGAGAGTATTGGCTGCCCGACAGAACCCTGTCGTTTCCTGCGAGCGCTTCCCTCTGGCGGTTGCGCAGGAGGAAACGCGGATAGTGGCCGTGCGCATGCACCTGGCAGTTGTATCCGTAGAACAGGTCGAAGCCCTGTTGATTGGGATCGCCCGAGGAGCCCGGAAATCCAAGGCCCCACTTACCGATGGCAGCGGTTGAATAGCCTTTGGACTTCAAGGCCTCGGCGATTGTGACCTCGGAGTCCGGGATGGGATTCTGTCCGGCGAAGACACCGGACTCCGGATCGTGCGGCCGGCCCTGAGGGCGGCCGTTGTTTCTGATGTAAGCATGACCTGTGTGCTTCCCGGTGAGCAGGACACAGCGGGAGGGTGCGCACACGGGGCTCCCCGCGTAGTGCTGAGTGAAGCGCATCCCCTCCGCGGCCATGCGGTCGAGGTGCGGTGTGCGGATGATCCGCTGGCCGTAGCAGCCCAGCTCGCCATAGCCCAGGTCATCGGCCAGGATGTAGATGATGTTCGGGGATTTTTCTGCCGATGCGCAGCTTAAGCCGCCCCCGGCCAGCGCAGCAGCTCCGGTATGTCCCAGAGCGCGAAGGAATGTCCGTCTCTTCATTCTTCCATCCTCTTCCCGAAGGATATTTTTTCACAGGCGGAAGGATGTGTCAAAACGCATGACCCGATCTACGTCGATTGGGCCGCGATGAAGTCGATGTGGTGCGCCCGACCCAACCTACCCCCGCTCGCCCGAAGGGGAAAGAATTTCGATAAATAGTGTTCGGGCTTCCGCACTCCAGGTATCGAAATTCTTTATGAATAATCCCGAAACAAGCTTGATTTTGTGGAAGTGCAGTATTAGATTGACTATATCAGCGAAGTCACCATGAGGGGGCACGGGACACCGGTCAAACAAGTTTTTCTCCCGGTTTTCTATTTTTCGATCTGTGCCGCAAGATCCACCCAATGGCGACAAGTCAGAAGGAGTCGAGAATGAAAAAGAGGATACTCATCCCAGCGTTGGCATTTCTGTTTCTGTTTTGTGGTTGGGAGACAGGATTACAAGGCGACCTGCTGGGCCAGATGATGGAGACAACGGGGGAAGCGCGTGTGAAGGTCATGACCCGCAACATCTACATCGGGGCGGATGTGGATATCATTCTAGGGGCCCAGGATCCCACGGAAGTGCCTGTCCTGGCAGCTCAGGCTTTTGCCCAGATGATGTCCACCAATTTCCCGGAACGGGCCCTGGCACTGGCCAAAGAGATCAAGGCGCACAAGCCGCACCTGATCGGCCTGCAGGAGGTCTACACGATCCGGTTCCAGAAAGAAAGCGATGCGGTCGTGGGCGGCACAAATCCTGCCACTAAGGTTCTATTCAACTATCTCAAGATCCTCAAGGCCGCATTGGCGGCCGAGGGGCTGGAATACGAGGTGGCGGCCAAGGTCAAGAACATCGACCTCGAAGTCCCGATGTACAATCCCAACGCAGCCTCCCAGTTTAGCGATGTGCGTGTCACCGATTTCGATGTGATCCTGGTCCGCGACGATGTCGAGGTCCTGGCAAAGTACAATGGCCACTACCAGGCTCAGCTGATCGTCCCCAGTGCCGGGATCACGGTTCCCCGAGGCTGGGTTGCTGTTGATGCAAAAGTCCGCAACCGGACATTCCACTTCGTCAACACACACCTGGAGGTCGTAACGGTCCCGGAACTGCTGCCGCTCCAGATGGCCCAGGCCATGGAGCTGTTGATGATACTCTCGATGCAGAGCAATCAGGTCATCATGGTAGGCGATTTTAATGCGCAGGCCAACTACCACGAGACGTACAATCTCATAAGGAACAACGGATACGTCGATGCATGGCGCCGCTTTGAGGGTCGAGCAGAACTGACACACAACAAGAAGGGCTTCACCTACGGGCACAACTACAGCCTCCGCAACGAGACCGTCGACATGTATGAGAGGATCGATCACATCTGGGTCCGCAGCAACGTCTACAACGACGGGAAACAGGACATCGGCACCACAGTCATGGACGTGACCGGTGACGAGCTGGCCGACCGGACTCCGTCAGGACTCTGGCCGTCAGACCATGCAGGCCTCGTGGCCTATCTCTGGATCCCGATTTACTGACGCGGCCGAAACACATCTATTCATGGAGGCCGGGAGGGATGTCTTTTCCGGCCTCAGCGTGAGCTAGAAACGGTCCATTCTATATATGCTCCCTCCCTTAAAATGTGGTATATTATTCCTCACTCACACAAACGATATCGGGATGGAAGGAGAAAAACATGGCGGACTATGAAAAGCTTGGGGCTTTCTATCTGGGCAAGGTATTCGACAGGGAGCAGGGACACACACTGAACGAGTGGCTCCTGTATGACTCAAAAGACCTGACAACACACGCGGTCTGCGTGGGCATGACCGGGAGCGGCAAGACAGGGCTGGGCATCGGGCTGCTCGAGGAGGCCGCGATCGACGGCATTCCATCCCTGGTCATCGATCCCAAGGGGGACATGGGCAACCTCATGCTGACCTTCCCCGAGCTCAAGCCGGGAGATTTTCAGCCCTGGATCGATCCGGACGCGGCCGTACGTAAGGGTTTGACGGCGGCGGAACTGGCCCGCAAGACCGCGGACACTTGGCGCAAGGGATTGGCCGACTGGGACCAGGATCCGGCCAGGATCGCCCGTTTCAAACAAACCGCAGACGTGAGCATCTACACGCCCGGGGGAACGGCAGGCAGGCAGCTCCGGATCCTGCGCTCTTTTGCCGCACCATCGGCCCAGCTGGCGGATGATCCGGACGGCCTGCGCGATCGGGTGCAGTCCACGGTCTCGGGTTTGCTGGCCTTACTCGGGATCGACGCCGATCCCATCCGCAGCCGTGAGCACATCCTCCTGGCAAACATCCTGAACACAGCCTGGGAAGAGGGACGCAGCCTGGACATCGCCGCGCTGATCGCTGAGATACAGACGCCCCCCTTCGCTCAGGTTGGGGTCTTTGATCTGGAATCGTTCTATCCCTCGAAAGAGCGTTTCGAGCTGGCCATAAGCCTTAACAACCTCCTGGCTTCACCCGGCTTTTCGACCTGGATGGAGGGAGAGCCGCTGGATATCGGGAGCCTCCTCTACACGCCCCAGGGCAAGCCCCGGGTCGCCATCCTGTCCATCGCCCACCTATCCGACTCGGAGCGCATGTTCTTCGTGACCCTGCTCCTCAACGAGCTGGTCGCCTGGATGCGGACCCAGCCGGGGACCACATCGCTGCGGGCCCTGCTTTACATGGATGAGATCTTCGGGTATTTCCCGCCCACCGCCACGCCTCCATCTAAAAAACCCATGCTGACCCTCCTCAAGCAGGCCCGGGCCTACGGCCTCGGTGTGGTACTGGCCACACAGAACCCGGTGGACCTGGACTACAAGGGGCTGGCCAATGCCGGCACCTGGTTCATCGGCCGTTTGCAGACCGATAGGGACAAGCAGAGGGTCCTGGATGGGCTGGAAGGGGCCTCTCAATCGACCGGCACAGTCTTCGACCGCCGGGAGATCGACAAGACGCTGTCCGGGCTGGGCAAGCGGGTCTTTCTTATGCACAACGTCCACGATGACCGGCCCGAGCTTTTCCAGACCCGCTGGGTCCTATCCTACCTGCGGGGCCCTCTGACACGCACACAGATCAAAACTCTGATGAAGGATCAGAAGTTCGTAGAGGAGCCCACTCCTCAGACGGCCTTGACCAAGCCCCCCACCAAAACGGTCAGCAAGAAACTGCGCAAGAAGCTGGAGCCGCAGCCCACGATCCCTTCCCAGGTGGCGCAGTTCTATCTCCCCCGACAGGGTGCGCTGTCCGGCAACGATTCCCTGGTCTACCGGCCTGCTCTCCTTGGGACCGGCCGCCTGCACTTTGTGAACACCCGGGCCGCAATCGACCAGTGGATTTCCCTGGATATCCTGTCCTCTCTTTCCGGCGTGGATCAGACAGTTCCGTGGGAGGAGGCCGATGTCGTTTCCCTGGACCGCAAAACCCTGGACCGCGTGGCCCCTGCCGATTCCAAGTTTGCCACACTCCCGGCGAGCGCCACCAAGGCCGCCAGCTACAGCCGTTGGGGGAAGAGCCTGGCGAATTCCCTGTATCAGGCAAATACGCTCCGCGTATGGGAATGCGCGGAGTTCAAACAGTTTTCGTCGGTGGATGAGAAGGAGGGGGATTTCCGGGGCCGTCTGGCGCACCTGCAGCATGAGAAACGCGACCTGGCCATTGAAAAACTCAGGACGAAATTTACTCCCAAGCTGGCGAGCCTGCAGGAGCGTCTGCGCAAGGCTCAGGTGCGGGTGGAAAAGGAAAAATCCCAGTACGGGCAGCAGAAGATGCAGACCGTAATCTCCGTGGGGGCTACGGTGCTGGGGGCCCTGTTCGGCCGCAAGACCTTGAGCACGGGGACCGTTGGCCGGGCCACGACCTCAATGCGGGGAATCGGCAGGGCCGCCAGAGAGAAGGAAGACATTAGTCGGGCACTGCAGGAAGCCCAGGTGCTTCAGGAACGCCTGGCAGAGCTGGAGCAGCAGTTCCAGGCCGAGGCGACAAAGATACAGGGAGATTTCGAGCCCGAGGATATCGTGCTGCGGGAGATCCTGATCCGGCCCCGTAAGACCGACATCATGGTGGGAGGGCTGGCCCTGGTCTGGACCCCCTGGCGCGTGAGCCAGGACGGCATCGCGGAGCCCCTGTTCCAGCTATAACAAAAACGGGGACCGCTCCTTTTTTGTTTTTGTTTTTTAAATATCCGCCCAGACCGTGCGGAGGATGGCCAACTCTTTTTCATCCCCGGCACGCAGCAGCGTGTGCAGAAAGGTGAGCTGCTCAGCCTCATGCAGCCTCTGCGAACGAGAGACGATCCGGTCTCCGTAGAAGGTCTCCGCCCGGTAGTTAATCTCGATCTCCGCAGGCCGCAGCTTGAGAAGAATGTCTTCCGGCGTCGTCTCCAGCGCCCACAGCACATAGGCTGTGCTTGTGACATGACGATTGACATCCAGGTAGCTGCGGAACACCGGATATTCCCGCTCCAGGTCGGGTTCCTCGAGCCTGGGGAGTGGAGCAAACTCATCGGGCAGGGGCCGCCTCGTTTCCAGTTCGAAGTCCGGCAGAAACTCCTCCATCCGCACGGGCTTTTTTGTGGCGAGATTCAAAGCAAGCCAGGAAGTCGTGGCTAGAGCGAGGGGGCCTTTTTCGTCGAAGACCTCGAACTCCCGCAGCGAGAAGCTCCCTTGCCGGAGAGACGGCCAGGTGTGTACATTAAAGCTCTTCCACAGCTCGGGGTAGCGCTGGATCTTGACATGCCAACGGGAAAGGACCCAGGTGAGGTTCAGCTTGAACATGTCCAGCACGGACACACCCAGGCGGGCCGCGTGTTCAGAGGCGGCTTCCATGAGGCCGTTGAGAAACATGTCGGCCCGGATCTTGCCCTGGAAGTCGATGTCTACAGCCCTGACCAGCATCTCTTTTTGCAGTATATTGTTCATTTTATCGCCGGCCCTATTAGACCATCTGCTCCCCGATTAATCAACGATCCCAGGATAACATATTCAGGAGCCAAAGCCATCGGAACAACCTACTGAATGAACATGGCAGAGATATTTATGCAGGAACACACTTGACTTGGAATCAGAGGTTCTTGTAGATTTATCCCAACGAAGGCTCATGAAGAAAAACAATTCAGATGCCAAGGATCGACTGAACTCCTGGAAGGAAATCTCCACCCACCTTGGCTGCGACATACGGACGTGCAGACGATGGGAGGTCACAAAGAAACTGCCGGTCCACCGCCTCGGTGGATCCGAGAAGGCCCGGGTCTTTGCCTACACACACGAGCTCGACCGCTGGCTCAGGAAACAGGCCAAGAACGGAAACGGAATGGGACAGCTGTTGAGTATGCCGGCCGAATACAAGATCGTGACCATCGCGGTCACCTGCGTGCTGATTGGATTGGCAGGATTCTATATCATCAACCGCCTCTCTTTGGATAGGGATCCGGCTGATTTCAGGATCGAGGGCTCCACCCTCATTGTCCTGAACCAGGACGGCAGGAGGCTCTGGGAATATGAGACGGGCATAGAGAACCTCGCCTCAGACAGCAGTTACCGAGTATGCTGGCAGTATAAACAGGCACTTGCCCACGGTGTTGAATTCCCTCTGATAATCATTAAAGACATTCTTGGAAATAAAAGGAAAGAGGTCCTGTTCAGCATCCAGACTCAGGACGAGACGAACGAGGGAGACCTGATCTGTTTCGACCATCTGGGAAAAGAGCTCTGGCGGTTCAAGGGGGGCCGCGAGCTCCGGTTCGGGCCGAAAGTGTATTCCGCCGACTACCGCATAAAGGGATTCGAACTCGCTGACCTGGATAAGGACGGGAGCCCTGAGGTCCTGGTCATTTCTGTTCAGAAACCGGACTGGCCCTGCCAGCTGGCCATCCTGGACGGGCAGGGCCGCATGCTTTCCGAATACTGGAACGCCGGATACCTCATGGACATCGTCTGTCACGACCTGAACGGCAATGGTACGGATGAAATACTGATCTCGGGTGTGAGCAATGAATACGGGAGGGGCTTCTTTGCTGTCTTCAACCCCAACACCATCGCAGGGCAGTCCCCGCACACAGATGACTACTACAAATGTGCGGAGCTGGAAACCGGAACACAGCTCTCCTACATCCTTTTCCCCCGAACAGATATCAGAAGAGATTATCCCACCGAAGGTATCCTGACCATCGAGGTTCAGAGTACAGGCCGCCTTGAACTCACTAACGAGCACGGCAGACTGATCTTCGAGCTGAATCCGGATCTCTCCGTCCACTTTGTGACTTTCAGCAACACCTTCCGAAAGCTACACAACGAGGCCCGCACTGCGGGCCTGGTCGACAGCGAACTGGATGACGAGTACCGGCAGCGGCTGATGGCCGGCGTTCGCTATTTTCATGACGGAGAATGGCTGGAATCTCGGGGTGTGAGATAGATTCCGCTCAATTGAGGGAGCACCGTGACACAAAGAAAAAAGACACACATCCCGATTCTTGTCGTAGTCCTGGGACTCCTGGTCTGCGCCTCCGGCTGTCAGAAGGCCCCCCATCCTCCGGATGACCCCTTTGCGGCCCGGATCGATACGCTGTTCAGGGAATGGGACACGCTGGAGTCCCCAGGCGCGGCTGTAGCCGTGCTCAGAGACGGCAACATCGTCTTCAGCCGCGGCTACGGGATAGCGCAGCTGGAGTACGGGGTCCCCATCACACCGGACACCATTTTTCATGTGGCCTCTGTGTCCAAGCAGTTCACTGCCTTTGCCGTGACCCTGCTTGCGCAGCAGGGAGCCCTTTCGCTGGATGACGACATCCGAAAATACCTGCCCGAGGTCCCGGACTTCGGCAGCATCATCACTCTCCGGCACCTGATCCACCACACCAGCGGCCTGCGGGACCAGTGGGAGGCGCTGGCCATGGCGGGGTGGCGGCTGGACGACGTCATCACCCGCGAGCACATCCTCACCATGGTCCAGCATCAGAGGGAGCTCAATTTCGAACCCGGAGAGGAACACCTGTACTGCAACACCGGATACACACTCCTGGGTGAGATCGTGGCGCGCGTCACAGGTGTATCCTTCGCTGCCTGGACCAAAAATAACCTGTTCGAACCGCTGGGTATGAACCATACTCACTTCCACGACAGCCATGAACTGATCGTCCCGGAGCGGGCCTACTCCTACAAGCCAGAGGAAAACGGGGACTTTCACAAAAGCGTCCTGAGCTATGCCAACGCCGGGGCCACCAGCCTCTTCACCACGGTCGGGGATCTCCTCAAGTGGGCCTCCAACTTCATGGATCCCCGTGTAGGAACCCCGGAAATCATGGCACAGATGCAGGAACTGGCCGTGCTCAACAGCGGCCGCGAGATCCCCTATGGATTTGGCCTCGGAATCCGGGACCACAGGGGGGTTCGCATGATCTCCCACGGCGGGGCCGATGCCGGCTTCAGGACCTGGCTGGGGATCTTTCCAGACCAGAAGTTTGCCGTGTCCGTGCTGAGCAACCTGGGGAGCATGGGCCCGAACCGTCTCGGCGAGCTGATAGCGGAGATGTACCTGGAAGAGGACCTGCTTCCGGCTCCTGAAAAGAAAGGCCAGGTGGCTCCACCCGGCGAGCGGAAGGTGGCCGAGGTCGATCCTATGAACTATGAGATCTTCGTCGGGACCTACGGCCTGGACGACGGGACCAGACTCGAGATCATCAAGGAGGAAGACCGCCTGTTTGCTGTACATCCCGCTCGAGGCAAGGTGGAGCTCTTCCCGGAGGCCATGCTCCGATATTTCGTCAAGGGAGAGGATTTAGTGATCACATTCCATCCCGACAACGACTACTATGTGGAGAGTCTGACCGTTCTCTCCGGCGGCCAGAACTTGGAGGGGAAGCGGACCGAATCCCTGCCCCTGTCCGAAGCTCAGATAGGAGCCATTGAGGGAGTGTACACAAGCGAGGAGCTCATGACATCCTATTCGCTCAGGTTCCGGGATGGGAGGCTCGCAGCTCACCATTTCAGGCACGGCGAGATCCCGCTGATCTGGACGGAAAAAGACACCTTCACCGGGAGGCGTTGGTATTTCCGGAGGCTCGTATTTCAGAGGGACGGCGCGGGCCGGATCCAGGGTTTCCTGCTCACCGGAGGCCGGGTGTGGAATCTGCGGTTCGACAAAAAGTGAGGGTTCTTCGCTTTATTCGTGATGCAGTAGATGACCTGTTGGATCGCTTCACCGCACTCACGATGACACGGATGGTCTGAGCTGTGTTCGTGATAGGAAATTGGAGGAGGTAGAATGAGGATAGGCAAAATCGGAGCCATCGCGCTCCTGTTGATCTTTCTGAATTCAGCAGCCTCTGCAGAAAAACTGGCGGATTATCCAGACGTTGTCCGGCCTTCCAGGATCTATATAGACGGGGATTCCCTATACGTCATCGAATCCGCCAACCAGGTGGTCGTGTATTCGCTCTCCATACACCAGACCGTACGCACGATCGGCAAGAAGGGCGAGGGGCCCGGCGAGTTTCCCCGCACTCCCTACCTCAAGGTCCTGCCCGACCGCCTCTTCTTTGGGACGTTCGGCAAGTTTTCCACCTATTCACGGTCCGGCAGACTCCTGAACGAAAAACGGCAGTACGCAATGGTCCGCCTCCTCCCTGTTGCGGACAGATATGCGAGTCTCGGCGCACGAAACGAGGAAGAAGTAAGATACCGCATGATCAACCTCCTGGACCAGGACCAGGGGCATCTCATGGTACTGCAGCAGAACCATCAGGAGCAGGCCCGTCGGCGCGGCATCATCTATGCGATCAATGACTACTTCAACTTCGATACGCATGACGACAAGGTCTTCGTGGCCGACAGCACTCTGGGCTTCCACATCAGCGTGTATAGTGCAAGGGGGGAAAAGCTTCGTACTATACACAAAGAACGCGAACAAATTCGAATCACGGAGGAATATCGGGACGAGTTTATCCAGCAGCAGATGGCCCATCCGAGAGGCGGCGGTGAGTGGCGGGCCGTTGCTCAAAGATTCAAGATCGAGTATCCCCGTTACTTCCCGGCCATCCGGGGAATGCAGGTTCAGGAGGGGAAGATCTTCGTGCGGACCTACAGGCAGGAAGGAGATGGAGTCGAATTCGTGATCCTTGACCTCGAGGGAACCGTCCTTCACGAGGGATTCTTCCCTTTGTTCGAACAAGACAGCCTGGTGGACACATATCCCCATGCGTTCTCTAGAGATTCCTTCTACTACCTGAAATTCAACGGGGAACGTGAGGTCTGGGAACTGCACAGAGAAACCTACTGAGGCCACGTCTCATAGCCGGCAATAACAATTCGTTCGCAGTACAAATTCAGGCGTTATCACTTGACCTGAAACACTCTCGTCGGGACAAGGTACTCGGAATCGAGCTCCACCATATCTCCGGCCGCGAGGCCTTTGATCGGAAGGAGCCTTGCAGACAGGGGCTTGTTCAGCTTTAGCGAAAGTGCTGCCACATCCAACAGGATCCGTTCGATTTTTTCGAAAGAGATGTCTCCGGGGAGAGGGACCACATCCAGTCCGGTCCCGCACACCGCTGAATAGCTCAACAGCTCGTCCAGGCCGAACCGCCTCTCGGTGGCTCTGTGTGCCAGCACATTGTCCTCCATCACAGGCAGCATCAGGCCGCAGTAGCCGGCCTTGGGTACCGGGACGGCTTTAATCACGTCCGTGATGAGGGCGCAGGCTGCAAGCGTCCCAGGTGAGCCGAAGGGAGCCTTGACGAGGCTCTCCACGGCCAGCCCGATGCTGACCGCCTTGAGGGGGGCTGGCGAAGTGTCCACACCCTCGAATCGCCATCCGGTCTGCATTTGTATCGAACGCCCGAACCGCGCCACCTTTTTGAACTCGAAGTCGAGCCGCTCCTGAAGCATATTCTTCGCCTGTAGGACATTTGATGCCTCGGCGCAAACCTCCATCACAATCCCGGCAGCCTCGGTGCCGATGCTGAAGCTGTCGTACCCCCGGTCGTGAAAAGCGGCCGGGAAAAAGGGTGTTTCTGAAGGCACGTTGGCCAGGGCGGCAAAATTGAAATTGAGTGTGGGGTCCATTTCGGACAGGACCTTGATGGTCTGGGCGGCCGCCCGGATGGTGTCGTAGTGGATGCCCAGCTCGGGAGAAGAGATGACCATGCTGCTGCTGACTGGGAGCCCCTTGAGCAGGACGCACACCTTCTCGATCATCTCCTCGTCAAAGCGATTATCCTGGATCGCGGGGCCGATGGACAGAGTAATGTTCAGCTCTTCGGCAAACTCAGTGAGCCGGGAGATACTCAGGACGGTTTCCTCTGGAGAAAGCCCCCGCGTATAGAAGGGGAACGGATTGGTGCAGACCCGTCCGCCCTGAAGCTGGAAGTCAAATTGATGCAGGACGGGGATGGTCTTTTCGAAGAACTCACGTGTCTGGGCCAGGACCTCGACAAAATCATCGGCCCGCAGGTTGATGCCGGCGGTGATACATCTCAGTTTGAGGACCTCCACCGCCTCGGAAAAGGATACACCGGCCAGGAAGACCAGGACTATCATCAGGCTTCGATGGAATCTTCGTTTCATGTTCCCCCTCCTCCGAAAGATCCAACCGGCGGTGGCCCGCTCATGGCTGGTTTAGCAATGTTTCGGCCGTGGAGATCACATTCTGGAAAAACACATCCACGTCTTCCCGCGTCAGCTCGTGGTTGGCGATCACCAGGCGCATGGCCATATCCTCACCCAGGTACGCATAGTTGACCAGGCTCCGACCACTCCGGGCCAGTTCCTCACGCAGCCTGAGGTTGAATTCATTGGGCTCCTCAGCATCGGGAGGCATGTAGCGGAAACAGACGGTGACCGAAGAACGCGGCGCCATGAGTTCGAGCACCGGGGTGTCCCGCACGATCCTTTCCGCGTATTCAGCCAGCTCGAAGAAACGTCCGACACGCTCGGCGTAGCCCTTATCCCCGTAGTACTTCCAGCTCAGCCAGAGTTTAAGCGCATCGACACGGCGGCCGCACTGCAGGGAATGGGGTCCGAGGTCCGCCGTACCGTTCGTGTCCTCATGAAAGATGTAATCGGCTCCGGTCACCGAATTCGAGGCGAAGAGGCTCCCCCTCTCCCGCACCAGGAACACCGAACAGATCAGGGGCAGCCCCATAAGCTTGTGCGCGTTCCACACAAACGAATCTGCCTGTTCGAGTCCCTTGAGGAGGCCGCGGTGGCGAGGGCTGAGGAGAGCCGTCCCGCCCAGAGAGCCGTCTACATGGAACCAGCACCCGTGTTGTCTGGACAGAGGACCGATCTCCTCAAAGGGATCATAGGCCCCCTTGACCGTGGTACCCGCGGTGGCTCCGATGAAAAACGGCTCCATCCCGGATGCCCGGGCGTCCCTGACCCTGCGATCGAGCTCCTCGGGCCGCATTCGGCCAGCCTCATCGGTCTCGACCTTGACCACGTGATCCATGCCTATGCCGAGGATATTGGCGGCCTTTTCATAGGAGTAGTGGGCCTCCCCGGAGACGAAGGCAGCCAGCCTCACATCTGAAGGCATGCCTTCATGTTTCGCCTCCGGCAGGGCTGCGTTACGGGCCAACATCATGGCCTGGAGGTTGCCGTTGCTACCCCCGCTGAGGAACAAACCCTCGGGCGCCTGAAAGCCGGCCAGCCGGCCCATTTTCCGGATCAGCTCCTTTTCCATGAGCGTAGCCACTGGTGCGACTTCGTAGGTATACATGGATGTATTGGTCAGGCCGGTGATCACTTCCCCCAGGAATCCAGGCAGCGTGAATCCGGACCAGAGCTGGTTGAAATACTGTGTGTTGCCGGTCCGTACAGCGTGTTCGAGATAATCGTCGATGGCGTGGTACAGCTCGCCCAAGGTGCAGCCGGTTTCCGGCAGGGACAGATCCAGCCGCTCTGCAAGTTCCTCCGGCGCTAAAAAGCCCGTCACCGGGATTGTGGGATCGCGGTCCTTCTGCAGGTAGGCATTGATCCTTTGCAGGAGCCTCTCATCGATTGTATATTCATCATCCGGCACGAGCTGTTCTCCAAAAAACAATACCAAATCAGACGAGACTATCTTCGCAACTCTGGCTTCTGACGTCAAGCCTTCCAGTCCCTCCCCCCCCTATTATTCCCTCCCAACCGCACGCATTTAGGTATGCGCTCGTGGTCAGTCCCTCCTCCTCTCTGAATCTCATCCGGCTTTCTCCTACGGGGGGAGTGATTGACAAAAAGAGCACGTGTCTCTACCATACACATGCCAAAAGAGGACCGATGAAGAGGATCTTAAAGCGTTTTATCCCGGGTGCGCTCCGGTTCCGGATGCGCACAACCTGGATCTTCATCAGGGACATCTTCACTGGGATCCGCTTCCGCTTCGCCCGCAATTCTCCGGGAAAGATCTCACTCGGGCGAGCCTTCCCCGAACGGATCACCATCACCCAACGCATCAATATCAGCGAGTGGGCCGAGAACAAGAAACACAACCTTCGGCTCGCCGTAGCGACCTTCCAGGACCTTCCCCTCGATCCGGGTGAGGTCTTCGCGTATTGGCACTATGTCGGCAACCCCACGGAAAGGGCAGGCTACAAAGTAGGCATCAACATCATAGCCAGTAAGCTGGGCTTCGACGTGGGGGGAGGGCTGTGCCAGTTGTCCGGGCTGCTTTATCATCTGGCATTGACGGCGGGGCTGGAGGTCATCGAGCGTCACCCCCACTCGGTCGACCTGTATACGGAAGAGACCCGCTACACTCCCCTGGGAGCGGATGCCACTTCGGCCTATGGCTATAAGGACCTCAGGCTGCGGAACAACCGGGGATTCCCTATCTGTTTTCGTGTCCGCATCGAGGAGACCGAGCTGATCGGCTCCCTGTGTTCCCCCGAAAATATCGAGGAGCATCAACTTGAATTCCCTCTTGAGGTCCGGGACGGAGTAGAGGTGGTCCAGACGCTGAGGAAAACTGCAAAAGGGGGGGAGTTTGAGACGATCTGCAGCCAAACCTATCTTATTGCCGATCACGACCAAACCATCTAATCTGGATCAAAACCTATAACCGAGAAGGTTCCAATGATTGAGAAACCACAGGAATCCGACAAATGCCAGTAGAACCAGCAGGTAGTGGATACGGCTGCAGGCATACCAGTATCCCTTGATCCAGCTGACCAGGGCAAAAAACAGGACTCCGAGGGCCAGGGCTGCGGCCACAAAGGGGAGCGTGAGCAGGATCTTGAGTGACAAAGGCACACCAAAAATCAGCACATCCGGCCGGGAGAAAATGCCCACCATGCCGACCAGGAAGACGAGACATAAGATGCTCATCCCTCCAGCCAACAGCCGGGCAGCCCTGGGGGCATCCGTGGGCACAGACGAGTACCGACAGATCTTCCTGCGCAGGGCGCTCAGGGGCCAGACCAGCGTAGAGAGGAAAAAAAAGACAGTGACCGCAAGAATGAAGATGTGCCAGGACGGCCTCTCGTGCCAGGCCATCTTGATTCCGGCCAGGTAGGGAACTGGGCCTAGGAACATGTGGCTGATCCGACCCTTGGCATCCTCCTTGAACACCACCGTGTCCCGGCTCTCAAGTTCGCGGAATACCAGAGGCTCGACCTCCACATACTGCTTGGGATCGCTCCCGCCGATCAGGAGCGTCCCCTCTCTGGTGGACTTCACCTGGACCGTCGAGACCAGCTGACTGAGCTTGATGAAGGAGGAGTAGTTCACACGGCTCAACATGTAGAGCCCGGTGAAGCGGCCGGCCCTTTTGGAGAAATCCGCTTGCGGATTCAGCTCAGGGGGCGCTTCGGACGGAAAGTACCGATCCAGAATGGCCTCGATCAGCTGTATACGGGAAGGACCGCCGGCCCCCTCGCTGTTGTAGGAGACAAAAAAGCCCGTGTTGTACCCGGGGAGAAGGACCAGATAGGAATGAAAGAGGAACGTATCGCCTCCGTGCTGGATCATGGGGATGCCGTTGTACTCCCATTCCCAAAACCCATAGGCATTCCCATCGATCCGGGCATCATGCGAATGGAGTCGGTTCTGCATGAGCCGAACCGTCCGCTCATCCAGGATACGAGCCTCACCCAGGCGTCCCATCTGCAAATGAGCGATCATGAAGCGCGCCAGATCTTCGGCCGTCGTGCTCATGGCGCCCGCTGGATACATGCCGTTGATGAGTTCGAAATCATCCGGTGTGAATACACCCTGCCTATATTTGTAGCCGCCGGACATCTGCTCAGCCAGGTGATCGGGCAGTGGCTGCCTGAACGTGCTGTGATCCATACCCAAAGGTTCGAAGATACTCCGCTCCAGGTATTCATCGAAGGGGACACCTGAAACAAGTTCTACGACATACGCAGCCAGCGAAGATCCGTAGTTGGAGTAGGCGGCCATCTCTCCGGGAGGAAAAACACGCTCTGGGAGGTTGTCGCGCAGGTACTCTCCCATAGGCATCAGGTCGTCCGGTGTGCGCGCCGCCATGCCAAGGACCGTTTCCTCGAAGCCCGGAGTGTGTGCCATCAGATGGCTCATGGTGATGGGTTTGGGGAAGGTATCCGGGATCTGAAAGTCCGTGAGGTATGTGTTGATGTCCTCTTTCAGGTCGATGCGTCCGCGTTCCACCTGCTGCATCACCGCAGTCCACACAAAGAGCTTGGAAACTGATCCAGGGCGGAAGAGCGTCTTGTCCGGCAGCGCGGGTGCCTTGCTCGCCACGTCTGCGAAGCCGTATCCCTTGGACAGGAAGATCTCCCCGTCCTTGACCGCCACGAAAACAGCGCCGGCAATGTGATGGGACACCATTTGGATCCGCATGATGCCGTCTAAAAAAGTTTCCAGGTCAGCGGCATCCATCAGTCCGCGCAGTTCCGCGACAGCCGCAGTCTTGGTTCCGGTTTGTTCCTCCTGCTCCTGTTGGCCCCCGCAGAGCAGGCCTGACATACATATGCAGAGCAGGACAGGTAACAGGATTTTGTTCATGGTCAACTCCTATGCTCTATTCCCGATGGATATATAACACAGTGCCCCCCTGGAGACAAGAAGGAGGGATCTCGCAGAGGCCTATTCAGGCACGTAGCGGGGATAGGTCTTTTTGGCTTCCTCTGCCTGGCGCGTGTCAATGTGCAGTGTCAGGAAGGGTCTCTCCGCTGAGGTCACGCCCAGGACCTCGCCGTCAGGATCGGTTATCCAACCCCGGCCGCCCAGATCGGCCAGTTCTCCGACCGTGCTGATCGGATTGGAGGAAAGACAGAAGGCTCCCGACACCACCGCCGCCGCCCGTCCCCCCGCCAGCCACTTGTCCACGGTTTCCCTCGGCGTAGCCCGGGGACAGAGGATGAGATGAGCACCCTGCTTCCCGTAGGCGCGCGCATGCTCGTAAAACCACAATTCCGTGCAGATCAGGAATCCCAGGTTGATCCCGGCGGAAAGATGCAGGGAGAAATCGCCGCTCCCGCGCCCATACCAGGTCTCTTCCCAGAAACCTTCTTCATCCGGCAGGTGGAACTTGTCATGGACGCCGGCCCATCCCCCGTGTTCGAACACAAACGCCCTGTTCAGCCTCTGCTCTCCGCTGTTAACGGGGGCCGTGCCACACACGACTGCGGGTGCCAGCTCAGACAGGCGCTGCTCCCACTCTCGATGAGCCAGTACTGCGCCCTGCCAGATACGGGGATCGAACTCACTCCTCCAGGCAAACCAGGGGGAGAATGTCATTTCCGGAAGCAGGACCAGGTCGCTCTTCTGCTCACGGACGTGCCGGACCAGATCTCCCCACTCCTGGGAAAAGCCTTCCCGGCTGTCCCGGAGCTCGCAGACCGTGACTCTCATGATTCTCTTTCTCCCAGCAGGAACTTTTTGATGCAGTACTCGATCAGCCGCACGGTCTGTTTATAGGCCCTCCGGGGCCGGCCGTACGGATCGTCGATGTCCCACAGGATGAGATGCTCACCCAATGTCGGGAAGCGGTCCTTGAGGATCTCGTTCACGTGGGCATCGAGAACTATGATCCAGTCGTATTTATTTAGAGGGAGCTCGAACACATCTTGGGTACCGTAACCTGAGATGTCTACGCCGTAGAGGTCCTTCATCACATCAACGGCCTCGGGCTGGGGACCTTCGAAGGCGGGTGCGAGGCCTGCGCTCTCCACTCGAGTCTCCTGCCCCAGCATCTTCCCGGCGAGCCCTTCGGCCATGGGGGAGCGGCAGGTGTTACCGTAGCAGACAAAGAGAAAGCTCTGGCCCGCGGTCCATTCGATCGTGCGCGACATGGGCCCTAGTGTAAAGCTTCGTTTCCCTAAAATCAATCGGGGGTCCGGGGCTGAGGGCCCCGGGATCGAACCTGGCAGGAACCAGGACTGCTACCGCCCGCGCGCAGCGGTCATCCGCTTCTGGGCATCGCGCTTCTCGGGGAGCTGAGGATCGGCGTCCTTCCAGAGCTCCAGGAATTTCTGATATCCGTTGCCGGCGATATCATAGAGTCCGTATTCTTCCCTGATCTTGCCCAGCTTGTAATAGATCCTGGCATAAAGGTCGCCATACTGCAGGCGACCGGACGTCAGATCCCGGGCGTTCTCGAACTCCTCCAGCGCCTTGATGGGATTATCCGCAGCATAGTACGCTTCGGCGAGGGCATCCATGAAGAGAGCATGGTCGTTGGAATGGAGCCAGGGTGCTCCCTGCGGCGGGAGCAGATCAACGGCTTGTTCGAAATGATCGACGGCCTGGTCCGGATTGTTCCGCGCCATTTCGATCTCTCCCATGAGATGATAGTAGTAGCGCATACGGTTTTTGACCGGGCCTTTTTCACACAAGCCGCGTAGACGTTCCGCCGTACGCTCGGCATCCCGCATGCGTTTGAGGGCCAGATAACAGAGTCCCCGGTAATGCAGGGCATCTCTCGGCAGGTCCATGGTTTCTCCCTGGACGGCGATACTCCAGGCCGCGTCGCACTGCTGCATGGCTTTGGTCGCCTTTCCGGTCTCTAGATAGACTCGAGCCAGATCCAGATGCAGTCGGTACTTCAATCCCATCTCATTCGACTCCCCGGCGAGGCGCACTCCCCGGGTCAACTGATCCAGGGCCTGATCGAACCGTCCTCCCAGGAGATAGAGGTCGGCCAGGCGCTTCCTTCCCCAGAGTTGGGCTATGATCTCGGGATCCTGGAGCAGCGCTTCGAACTGAGCTTTTGCAGACTTCACTTCACCCTGCATGAGCAGGACTTCTCCCTGCATGCGCGTCAAAGCATAGGAAGAGCCGAACCTCCGGCCTCTTTTGATCTCGTCCATGGCGCTGTCGTAATCTCCTTTCAAGAGGAAGATCCCGGCCAGCCTCCAACGCAGGTCCGTCGAGTCAAAAGAATCGCGCAAATACGCACGCAGGCTGAGTGCGGCGGCTTCGTAGTCCTGCTGCATCACATAAGCCTGCGACGACCCCAAAGAGAGGTTGCGGGACAGCACGGCCTTCTGGCGGTTGACCGAAAAACGCTCTTGTGCGCTGTCCCCTTCTCCCATCTGGCTGTAGAGTATCCCCAAATTGGTATGGGCTCTGGTGTCATCGGGATAGAGTTCGATGAGTCGGGAATAGACCTTGAGAGCGATGTCGAACGTCTTCTCGGAGCGGCGGTACAACTCGCCCTGGAGATGAAGCCGGTCCAGCTCGGTAAGGCGGTCCACAAGCCTTTGAGCAGACTGACACTTTTTCCATCCCTGGTCATGGTACCCGAGGGCTGCATAGGATTCCGCGGCATCGATATAAGCGGCCGCAAACTCCGGATCCAGCTCGATCGCCTGCTCAAATGCATCGATACTGCTGCGGTAATCCCGGTCCCATTGATACCATCTGCCTGAGGCATAGGATGCATAGGCCTCGGGAGAAGATGTCGTGTAGACCTGAAATTCCAGGTCAGGATCTATAGCCACTGCCACCTCATGGGTGAGAGGCAGATCTTGCTTCAACTGTGCTGCCGCATCGTCCACGAGAGAGAGGGACTCGTCGGGGCGCCTCAGCTCATGAACCTGGGAGGCCAGGGAATCTCCCCTTGATGCATCCAGGAGATCTATCTGCAGTTCCAATACTCCGCTGCTTCGGGTCAACCGACCGAAGGCGACATAGAGGGCACCCGTCCTTCGTGCCAGCATCTGGAGTTCTGCTGTTGACGGCTCCTTGCTGACCAGCTCCTGCATATCCAGTCCCTTGAGGGCCATGTGGAGTTCCTCTCCGGGCACCACTTCATAAAACGCAGCCTGAGAGAGATCGACTGCAAGAGCCTGGCCGAAAGCACGACACCAGATATCATTGGATGCATCGGATGTTTCATTAAAAAGACTCAAGACAGCCACTCGAGTCTCCCCGGTAGGAGACACGATGGGACCGGAATTGCGGGAATCGGGCTTAAAAATCATCAGGGTTGCCAGTATCCCGATCACGGCTAATCCCAGCACCAGGAAGAACGGCACTGACCAGCGCTGTGCTTTAAACCTCAGCGTCAGCTTAGAGGCGGAAGGTTGTCTGGCGGGATGTGGATCGATCTTCTCTTGGGCGCGACGCGGCGGGGCCTCCGGCATATTATTGGGCGGAGGCACGGTGACGGCAGCACTGCGCCGTGGGGAAGGAGAAGGAGGGATGATCTTAAGGCGAGAAGATGGTGCGGATTTCCCGGGTTCATTCGATGAGGCCGGTTTGCTGGGAACGGGGGTCTTGGGAGGTGGAGGAGACTTGATCTCCGGTTTTACCGGGGGAGCTAATTTATGAGGCACTCGGGCTGGCATGAGCATTCGGGAAGGGGAAGGGACAGGAGATGCAGGGTCGGCCTTGGATGACGGTGGAGAGACCTTTGCCGGAGGAGTCACTTTCTGGGGAAGAGGAATGGACTTTGTGCTGGGGGCTTTCTTGGAAGGAGAGGCTGCAGCCTTTGCTGGAGGAGCAGCTTTGGGGGGTGTAGGGACTACTTTGGCTGATTGGGGCTGAACTTTAGCCGGCGGCGAGGCGGTTTTGAGAACAGTCTGGGTGACATCAGGCGCGGAAGATTCGATCCTGGCTGGGACAGAGAGGGATTTTGCGGGGGGTCTAACAGGTCGGATCGGAGGAGCCGCGGATTTTTTTGGGCCCTTCTTCTTTACTGCGGACGGCTTTGGCTTGGATGCAGCCGGTGCCTTGGCCTTTTTGGCCTCGGACTGCACCGGTTGTGGCTTCGATTCCACCGGCTTGGACATCGGAGATGGAGGAGGCTTCCCTTTATTTTGGTGATTGTTGCGAGCGAACTGCAGGGGTTTCCCGCATTTCGAACAGAAGGCGCTGGAGGCGAAGTTATCAAAATCACAATTTGGACATCTCATACGGATATCTCCCTAATAGTGTAAAAACAGTATACTTGGCCCTTTTTCCATGCAAATCGCCTTTTGGGATGAATCCAGGGGTGAGATTACCTAGCCGCAAAAGTTCATCATATGCGTCCGGGAGATGAGTCCAACGATAGCGGCGCCACGATCGTGGGAGGCTTAGTGGAAAACGGTTTCCGAATTATCACGTAATAGGGTAGTATATGGGACTTACGGGACAATACGGTATGAAAGAGAACACCACGGGTGACGGCCTGCAGCGGCGGCTGGGCCTTTTTCCCGTGACCAACATCGTCATTGCCAACATGATCGGGGCGGGCATTTTCACGACTTCCGGGCTGTTGATGCAGGACCTGCACAATCCCCTTCTCATGATCGCGCTCTGGATCATAGCAGGCATCGTTGCCCTGTGCGGCGCACTCTGCTACGGCGAGGTAGGAGCTGCCATTCCCCGGGCGGGCGGAGAATACACTTTCCTCTCGCGCCTCTTTCATCCCTCGCTGGGTTTCTTGAGCGGATGGCTCTCTTTTTTCGCCGGATTCTCAGCCCCCATCGCCTTTTCAGCCATGGGCTCGAGCGAATACCTGACAAGGGCTTTCCCGGGACTCCTGCGTATAGGCCTGACGGACCCGACCTTCGAAGCCATGGCTCTGAAGAAGCTCTACGCCATCGCCGTTATCGCGGTTTTCACACTGATCCACATGCGGGGGATCGTTTTCGGTTCACGGATCCAGAATTTTCTGACGATCCTGAAGGTGGTTCTGATCGTGGGGCTGATCGTTTTCGGATTCGCATCCGGGAGAGGAGATATGGATCATTTCTCATCCGGTGGATTCGAGCTCGGCTTTTCCGGCTGGAAGGTCATCGGCCTCTCGCTCATGTGGATCATGTTCGCCTACAGCGGGTGGAACGCATCGGCCTACATCGGATCGGAGATCCGGAATCCCCGAAAGAACCTGCCGCGGTCTCTTTTCCTGGGCACGAGCATCGTGATCCTGCTCTACATGGGGCTCAACCTGTTCTACATCTATGCGATCCCTCCACCGGAAATGGAGGGAGTGGTCTCCATCAGCGGGCTTGCGGCAGGGAATGTCTTCGGCAGTTCCTTCGACATGGTCGTCTCCATCCTGATCTTCTTCGCGCTGTTCTCCTCTTTGAGCGCCTTCATCATACTGGGACCGCGTGTGTATTTTTCCATGGCCAAGGACGGACTGTTCTTCAAGTTCGCCTCCTGGATCCATCCCGTCCATCAGGTCCCCTCCCGCTCGATCCTGCTGCAGGGAGCCATCGCCAGTGTTCTGGTTCTTTTGGGAACCTTCGAGCAGATCCTGACCTACATGGGATTTTCCCTAGGGATTTTTCCTCTGCTGGTGGTCATGGGAGTCTTCAAGCTGAGGCGTTCGGGCATCGGATCGTACAGGATGCCGGGATACCCGCTGGCCCCGATCGTCTATGT
>RCNB010000030.1_pt1 | contig 103899 bp, 101 predicted proteins | sample 2041321 | NCBI WGS metagenome assembly RCNB01 (sample SAMN09708232, study PRJNA481090) | Marine sediment metagenome, whole genome shotgun sequencing project. | reverse complement strand
AATGGCTAATGGCTAATGGCTAATGGCTAATGGCTAATGGCTAATGGCTAATGGCTAATGGCTAATGGCTAATGGTTCTTGGCCATTAATTTTAATATTTAAAGAAAAGAGATTTAAGTATGTCTGATAATCGTATTTTGTTTGGCTTTCATGCGGTTTCTAGCCGTATGCGACAGCATGCTGCAAGCATACAAGAAATTTTAATTGATAAAGATCGCGTTGATCCACGTATGAAGGATTTGCTTAAATTAGCAGAGTCTTCAAACGTAAGAGTCATGCAAGTTGATCGTGATCGGCTTGATGGTATTGCTGGTAAAAATGGTCGTCATCAAGGAGTAATTGCGCGTGTAATTGATACTCCAATTCCTTACAAAGACATTCATGATGTTTTAGAGTCTGATTTGACTGAAGCACCATTTTTCTTGATTTTAGATGGTGTTGAAGATCCGCATAATCTAGGTGCTTGTTTGCGTGTCGCTGATGGAATGGGTGTGCATGCAGTGATTGCACCAAAAGACCGGGCAGTTGGCTTAAATGCGACCGTTCGCAAAGTAGCAAGCGGAGCAGCTGAAACTGTACCTTTTATTGCAGTGACTAATCTTGCCCGAACTATTCGCGAGTTAAAACAGGCCGGAGTGTTTGTGATCGGTACTACAATGGATGCCCCCGGCACCTTACTTAACACTAAGTTAGATGGGCCAATTGCCATAGTATTAGGTGCAGAAGGTGATGGGATTCGTCGGTTAACTGCTGAGAATTGTGATGCGTTAGTCACTATTCCTATGTATGGCAGTGTTGAGAGTCTAAATGTGAGTGTTGCGAGTGGAATTTGCCTCTACGAAGTACGTAGACAAAGAACACTTCCACTAAAAACATAAAGAAAATTTTGGAAAATAAAAATTTGTAATATTTTTATAGAGAGTTAATCACTGCCATTTTGATTTGAACCATGTCGTGCATCGTATAGCCAATGCCACCCACGCCATAGCCTGAATGTTTACGACCTGCAAAAGGCATCCAGTCAACGCGAAAGGCGGTGTGGTCATTGACCATTACAGCTGTTGCATCTAGCATTTTAATACATGTATTTGCCAGACTTAAATCACTGGTATATACCGCTGCTTGAAAAGCAGTATTTAAACTGTTGGCGGCTTCAATCGCGTCTTCAAGCTTTTGATAATCATAGATGCATGTTACTGGCCCAAATATTTCCATTGTCGACACTTTGGCATTAGGGGGCGGATTTAATAAAACAGTTGGTGAGTAAGTTGTATCGCTTAACTTTTTGCCGCCACAAAGTAATGTTGCACCTTTTGCTATTGCTTCTTGCACCCAGCTATCTACACGATCAACTTCACGTGGAAGAATTAAAGGCCCAACCTCTGTATTATCTATTATTGGATCACCCACAGACAGTTTTTTAGCGCCCTCTGTGAGTTTTTTTGCTAAAATATCAACTATAGATTCATGGACGAAAATACGCTGGGTAGAAACGCAGACTTGGCCTGCATGGTAAAACCCACCTTTAAGCAAGGATGGTATTGTTTTTTTTAAGTCTGCAGATTGATCAACGATTGCAGGAGCTACACCCCCATGCTCTAGTGCACACCTGACGCCTGGCGCAAGTTTGCTTTTTAGCGACCATCCCACTTTTGCTGAGCCAATAAAACTAAAAAAACTAATCTTGTCACTTGTCACTAATACTTCCGCCACTTCTCTATCGCAAATACAAATTTGACACCAGTTTTTGGATAAGCCAGCCAAATGAACAAGCTCAATAAATCGTACGCAGCTAAGCGGTGTGGTTGCGGCTGGCTTTACAATCACCGGGCATCCTACTGCAATAGCGGGCACAACTTGATGTACAATCAGATTAAGTGGGTGATTGAATGCACTGACGGCGACTACGACACCAATTGGCTCGTAATTGGTATGTGCCGTTCTGCCTTCAGAGGCTGCTGTATAACCCATTGGAATTTCTTCACCACGCATTACATGGCTAAGTTCTTTGTTGGCTAAATGGATGCCATCAATAGCACGTGCTACCTCAACACGGGCATCTGATATGGGTTTTCCACCTTCTTTGGCAATTAAAACAGAAAAGTCTTCAGCCTCCGTTTCAACTAAAGCAGCCAGTTTTTTTAATATGAATGAACGTTGATGATGTTCTAGCCAAGCTTGCTTATCTTTAAATAATGCATATGCATTATCTAGCATGACTTCGGCATCTTCTTTACTTTGTAATTGAATGGTTTCAATTAACGTTCCGTCAAAAGGTGAGGTAACTTCTAATGTGTGTGAGGGTTTTCCATTGGCATTACTCATATCACACAAACTCTTTCTTTAAGTTCATCAATCAGCACTTTGTTATTCTCCGAGTAATCAACAGGCAGCTCAATAAGATGTACGCCACCATCGTCAAAGCACTGATTAATCAGTGGCACAAAACTTTCAGTACTTTCAACACGATGGCCGGTCGCACCATAGCTATTGGCATACATGACAAAGTCTGGATTGTTAAATTCAAGCCCAAAATCTTCAAAGCCCATTGCATGCTGCTTCCATCGAATCATAGCGAATGAATTATCGTTAAGAATTAATACGATTAAATTAAGTTTTAAACGTACAGCGGTTTCCATCTCCTGACTGTTCATCATAAAACCACCATCGCCACAAATAGCCATTACTTTACGCTCTGGGTATAAGCGCGCCGCTTCCATAGCAGATGGTAAGCCAGCCCCCATTGTAGCAAGTGCATTATCTAGCAAAACTGTATTGGGGCACCAGGTACGGTAATTACGTGCAAACCAAACTTTATACATACCATTATCAAGTGCGATAATGCCATCATTCGGCATGGATTTTCTTACATCAGCTACAAAACGTTGTGGCTTCATTGGAAAGCTAACATCATCTTTACCTTCTTCAATGTGCTCTATTACATGTTTGCGTACTTTCATAAAGTATGAAAAATCGTGACTTTCAGTTTTTTCTACCCGATTAGCAATACGTTGAATCGAAGTGGCTATATCACCCACCACTTCTAATTGAGGAAAATAAACATTATCGACTTGCGCTGATTTGAAATTGACATGAATCACTTTAGTACCACCATGTACCATAAAAAATGGTGGCTTTTCAACCACATCATGGCCAACATTAATAATTAAATCTGCACGGTCTATTGCGCAGTGTACATAATCACCATCAGATAATGCTGCGGTACCAAGATACTTATCACTGTGACCGTTTACAACACCTTTTCCCATTTGGGTTGTTGCGAAAGGAATATCTGTTCGTTCTACAAAGTCTGATAATGCATCCCAAATACGTGCCCGATTTGCACCAGCACCTATCATTAATAAAGGATGTTTAGCTTCTTTAATCATCGTTGCCGCAATATCTAAGATATCGCGATCGGCGTGTGCATAGCGGCGCTTACTAATATTGAAAATAGGTGTGGTATCGTCTTCAACTGCCTCTGCTGCAATATCTTCAGGTAACTCTAAGAGTGCTGCCCCTGGGCGCTCCTCAATTACGAGTCGAAAAGCTTCTCGCACCATCGATGGAATCATATCTACATTGACAATTTGTTTAGCGTACTTTGTAATTGGCTTCATCATGCTAACAACGTCAATAATTTGGAACTGACCTTGCTTACTATGTTTAATTGGTTTTTGGCCAGTAATCATTACAAGCGGAAAACCGCCTAACTGTGCATAAGCCGCACCCGTAACAAAATTCGTTGCACCAGGGCCTAAGGTGGCTAAACAAACGCCTGGCTTACCAGTAAGCCGCCCATAGGTCGCCGCCATAAACGCAGCGCCTTGTTCGTGGCGAGTTAAAATAAGTTTAATACTAGATTTACGCATTGCTTCTAGAAAATCTAAATTTTCTTCACCAGGAACACCGTAGATAATTTCAACACCTTCATTTTCAAGTGCCTTAACAAACAAATCTGATGCATTCATTTTTACTTGTGATGCTTTGATGGATGATGTTTCCATTGTCTTTATCCTTCGGAGTAGTTAATTTTAATGTTTTATCTTTACATAGAACTATTAGAGGCGTTATTTAAGCTTCATGAATATTGTTTAAGACTGCAACATCAGGGTAAACATCTGACATGCTCATAGATTTTCCATTATCCAATACGATGCGAGCATGTTTTCTTTTTAACTGTCTTGGTTCAGTAACACCACAAGCGTGAGCTAAAACGCCAATCTCTTTATGCATATTTTTTGCGTAGTTCATTACTCGAATCGCTTTATCTTCCGGATTCAAACCATATTGTAGTTTTTTATTGTGCGTTGTAATACCAGTAGGGCAAGTATTTTTATTACATTGCAATGCTTGAATACAACCAAGGGCAAACATAAACCCACGGGCTGAATTTACAAAATCAGCACCGGCACAAAACGCCCATGTGGCTTCAGATGGGTTAATTAATTTACCACTAGCGCAAACTTTAATTCTTTCTTTTAAACCATAAGCAACCAGTTTATCAACTACTAATGGAAGGCTTTCTTTAAGTGGCACACCCATGTTGTCTATCAAACTCATTGGCGCAGCGCCAGTACCACCGTCAGAACTATCTATTGTAATAAAGTCTGGAGCACTCTCAATACCACGTTTGTTGATAGCCTCAAATAAATTATCAAAGAACCCAACAGCGCCGACTACGGCCTTAAATCCAACAGGCTTTCCTGTTATATCGCGTACATAATTAATCATGTCTAGCAAATCTTCAACATTGTTGATTTCAGGGTGGCGATTAGGACTAATAGCATCTTTACCTATTTCAAGTCCACGAATAGCAGCTATTTCTGCATTGACTTTTGCGCCTGGTAAAATGCCGCCTTTCCCTGGCTTCGCCCCTTGGCTTAGCTTGAGCTCAAACATTTTAACTTGTGAGTTATTTGACACTTCTTTGAGCTTTGCCTCATCAAAGCCACCTTCTTTTTTACGCACACCAAATTTTGCAGTGCCTATTTGAAACACTATATCTGCACCACCTTCAAGATGATAGGGTGACAAACCACCTTCGCCAGTATTCATCCAAACACCTGCCATTTTTGCCCCTTTTGATAAAGCGAGCACTGCAGGGATAGAAATAGCGCCGTAACTCATGCCAGAAATATTATATAAGGATTTTGTTATGTAAGGCTGCTCACAATATGGCCCAACCGTGACAGCAGCGGCCTCAACCGCATCTTCAGAGAGCGTTGGAAAAGGACAGTTAACAAAAAATATAGTACCTGGATGAGTGAGTACGCGAGACGAACCAAAAGCGACGGTGCTATCGATGTCTTTAGCTGCGCGATAGACCCAAGAACGTTCTGCGCGGTTAAATGGCATTTCTTCCCGGTCTTGGGCAAAAAAGTATTGTCTAAAGAATTCACCCATATGTTCAAACAAATATCGAAACCTTGCTAGTACCGGGTAGTTGCGACGTAAAGTGCTTTTAGTCTGAAAGCGGTCAAATAAATACATCGCAATGACTGCCACAAACAATAGTCCTAAAACAAAAATGAATAAATATACAGAAAACTCTATGACGTTATAAGCAAAAGATGACAGTTCGTTCATGGTAAATCGCTCCGCAGGCTATGATAAAATTAGTTATTGTTCTGCTAGTTGGTCGCCATCAGCGCTATTTGCTTACAGAAATAAATTTGTGATGCTAGCATTTGAATCAATTAGTTTCTATTTTAGTCTTAATTGAAAGCTTATCAAATCAATTTGAAAAGGAAACATTATTTTAGTTCTATCTAAATTTATTTTTATTTTTATTTTTATTTTTTTAATGCTAATACCCTCATTATCATTCGCGAATAATCAATGGTTAATTGCAAGCAAAAATGAAATCATAAACTCAGGTAAAAATCTTTTAATTCATGTGGTTAAGCCAAACTATTCAAGTGAATGGCCAAGTGCAATATCATTAAATCTAGCTGGCAGTATTAATAACGAACAAGTGTTGCTGACTTTAGTTGACTCTGAGCAAAAAGAAACAGCAGTACGACTATATCAGGGGGTATCAAATGCTGATTTTGTCGGCGTTATTAGGGTTGAACTTGACCTTAAAAACTCTAATCGTTTATTAATGTTAGCAAAAGGAAATGCGTATATTGCGCCTATAGAGAAAGAACAAATTACGGTTGCAAATAATAATCAAGCTAACAACACAGTTTTTGATATGCCAATAACTACTAGAGTTGTTATTCCATCACCTGAAGAAGACCCAACAATTACTGCGAATGAGCCTTTATATTTTTTATTTGGGTCTAATCAACAAAGAAGTTTTGATGCAAGATTTCAAATTAGTTTTAAGTATCGTCCATTTGACCCAGAAGCCACTGTAGCTAAGTTTGTTCCTTTTGCTAGCAATCTTTATTTTGCTTATACTCAAACCAGTATATGGGACCTTGGTGGCGACTCTAGCCCATTTGAAGATACTAGCTACCGTCCTAGCTTATATTATAACTGGGCAGAGAGTGGTAATGGATACAATCCTAATAGTTGGAAATTTGGGCTTGAACATGAATCAAATGGTCGTGATGAAGAAGATTCGCGTTCCTTAAATATTGCATTCGTGCAACCATTTTGGAATATAGATTTTGCAAGTGGTAGTAAACTAACCTTAATGCCTAGAATCTATCATTATATAGAAAAAGAAGATAACCGAGATATACATCACTTCCGTGGGAATGCAGATTGGATGGCGCGCTATGGTAAAGAAGATAAAGGTATTTTAACTGCCTTGTATCGCCAAGGGACTGATGGCTACGCCTTTGGGCAGTTAGATTTTTCATATCCTGTCAGTGATAAGTTGTTTGGTCGAACTGGTAGCTTCTTACATTTACAGTTAATGGGCGGCTACGGTGAAACTTTACTCGACTATAACCGGGATAGTGATACTCAATTGCGAATAGGATTGTCGCTTGCTAGATAGTGTTACTTCCCTCTTTTAGAGCTGAAAAATAAGCTTATATAACCAGCATGTTATGCTGTCTGCTTTCTAATTTAGAGCTGCTTTTCATGACTATCAACACCGGCAATGAAACCTTTATCCCTAGCAAAGATGCATCTTTAGAATCGTCTATTAGCACCTTGCAATCCAATTTAAAGGCACTAGATATTCATGTTGAAGAAAAGTCATGGCTGAATGAAGTCGAAGGTGTTTGGTCTGTGCATATTATTAATCGTGATTGCACGCGCTTATTTACAAATGGCAAAGGAGCAACACAACTCGCAGCACGTGCCAGTGCATTAGGCGAATATTTTGAGCGGCTAAGCACTAATTATTTTTGGACAGACTATTATCTTGGTGAAACCATCGCCAAAGCTAACTTTGTGCATTACCCAAACGAAAAATGGTTTCCCCTTGCAGGTGATGTATGGCCGATTGGCATATTAACGCCTGAGCTACAAAATTTTTATAATCCAGAAAATACCGCCGTTGCTAGCAAACTTATTGATCTAAACTCTGGTAATAAAGCACGTGGAATTTGTGCAATTCCATATACTCGCTTACGTGATGATGAGACGGTCTATTTTCCAGTTAATCTCATTGGCAATTTGTATGTCAGCAATGGCATGAGTGCTGGCAACACTCTAATGGAAGCTCGGACTCAAGCCTTGGCTGAAATTTATGAGCGACACATTAAAAATAAAATTATTGCCGAAGGTATTTGCTTGCCAGATGTGCCTGAAACAGTAATTAGCTGTTATCCGCGCATTGCTGCTGGTATTAAACAGTTGCGTGATGCAGGGTATGGCATATTGGTAAAAGATGCTTCACTCGGTGGGCAATACCCTGTAATGAATGTCACGCTATTACATCCAGAAGATCAAGGCTGTTTTGCTAGTTTTGGTGCACACCCACGCTTTGAGGTCGCTTTAGAGCGATCACTTACAGAGTTGTTACAAGGTCGTGCTCTTGGCGGTTTACATGGCTTTATTGCCCCAAGCTTCGATATGGATGAAGTTGCTGACTCACAAAACCTAGAAATCCATTTTGTCGATTCTAGTGGTACCTTAAGCTGGGACTTTTTACGCAACACCCCGGATTATGATTTTGTTGATTGGAATTTTAGCGAAACAACAAAAGATGATTACAATTGGTGTGTTAACGCTATTCACACTAGCGGCTATGACCTATACATCGCTGACTTTACTCATTTAGGGGTGTACGCTTGCCGTGTTTTTGTACCAGGAATGAGTGAAATTTACCCTGTAGAAGAACTAGAGTGGCTAAATAATAGTATCGGTAATATCGTACGACCATTTGCTTTACGCCTGCAAGACTTAACCACAAGCGAATCTACTGACTTATACGCAACGTTGATCGATTTAGAGTTGGCTGAGGAAGCTACAGTGACCATGTTGATCGGCTTATGCCCTGATGATGGTGCTTGGGTTGATCTGCGCGTAGGTGAGCTAAAAACACTTGCTGCTTTAGCTGCTGGTAAGGTTGATCATATTTTAGATGGCTGTGCGTGGCTTGCTAGCTATAACGAGTTGCCAGCCGCTCGTGCACGGGTATATCGCTGCATTGCTAACCTTGTGCAAATTAAAGAAGATTTAGAACATGGTGATGTGACACTGTTTAAAAACAACCTAACGCTAATGTATGGCGCAGAAACATTACAGCAAGCAAGCAGCTTACTGAGTCAACAAACACAATATTTTGGTTTAAAAAACTTAGGCCCTAATATGGAAAGCTGTAAAATGCACCAACAACTACTCGCTGCATATAGCAAAGTTACAAAGCATATGTGACTAGACTTTACTATTGCGGTTTTAAAGACTCGTTGTTAAAGAGACGTTTTAAAGCTTTGAAAGAATTTATTTTCGAATTGACGATGCTAGATTAATTCATTTCAACACGCACTCTCTTCTCGACTATAATTGATTCGGCTTCTTTACAACTTTAAAAGTAATAGATTTGTAAATTAAATGAATAATGATAACGAAGCTTCTTTAATTAAAAAGACAAAAGGGTGGAAATGAGCAGTTTTTTAGAACTAATCACTAACTATTGGTGGGCAGGTTTGATCTTAGTTAGCTTAATCATTTTTTTTTCTGTTAAAAAGTTGAATAAATTTTATGGTGGTGAAGCCGTTGAGATTAAAGCTGAGCAAGCTTTTGAGCTTATCGAACAGCAACAAGCAGTCTTGATTGACCTTGCAGCAAAGGTTGCATTTGAAAGAAGCCATATCCCAGGTGCTGTGAATATGCCCGGTATTACTTTTATTGATGCAACAGCTAAATTAGAAGATGTCTCAAAGCCAGTTATCCTGCTGCCGATGAAAGGGCTGTTCCCTATGCCTGTTGTGCAATTCTTATATAGCGCAGGTGTCACAAAAGTATATCTCTTCAAGGGTGGCCTGACTGAATGGGAAGCGGCAGGGTTGCCACTATAAAATCAAACTGGCTGGCCACTTTATTTTTAGAGATTGGCGCTTGAACGAATGATGTGTTCTACCGATAATATTTAAACACTAATGGGCATGATTGAAGTGAGCTTCATTTCATAATTGATTTAGTGAAATTTATTGCTCTGCCCAAACGGTTAAAAAAACGTTTTTTAAGATCACCTTCACTATGCATATAACGCTTTGTTAGAGCTTTTTTCACTTCCCAAGTACCTTTGTAGCCTATTGGAAATACCACTAAATCACCAGACTTGAAAGAAGTTGAAGGGCTACCATCTAGAGGTGTTATTTCACATTCTCCTTCTACTATAAGTGCTGTTTCTGTTGTAACGAATTCCCATGGAAAGGCAGAAACTTCTTTTTCCCATGTTGGCCAGTAAGCAGCACCCATTTCTTTTAAAAGTGCTTCACTTGGGTTGCTATTAACTGTAATTTCTTTCATGTTAATTCCTAAAATTAGATTTATACCTAAAATCAAAATGATTTAGGATGCGACATAGTATGTTGTTTATCTTATTTTTCCTACATATTATGAATAATCATACTTAATTTAGTGTCAGCAGCCTTAATTGATGAAAAGTTGTTAATAATTGCTCAATGATTAGCGTCCCCAAAGCTAACTTTATCCATTAAATATAAAAAAACTACAATTTCAACTAAGGCTAATAGTTAGGGCCCAAGGTTAATTATAGGATAGATTTAATAAGAGATTTATGACAAGAAAGCTTACAGAAAACTGTAAGCTTTCTTAATATGATAATCTCAAAAAATTCAAACTATACAATCAAAATATTAACTACCAATATAGAGATCCATAGGCTTTGATGATGACTGTTGAACGTAGATATCAACACTGGACATCTATTCAGCTAAAAATAGCATCCAAATAAATTGATTTTGTATAAAACTGAGGTCCAAAAAAGTCAAAAATTTATTCTTTTAATTTATTTATCTTCCCACAGTTTATTCAGGCTTGTCCGTCACTGCGCCGGTGGAGGCAGAGCTTACTGTTCTTGCATATTTTGCTAGCAGCCCTCTAGTATATTTTGGTGCAGGCTGTTGCCAGCTCTGTTTTCTTTTAGCCATTTCTTCATCACTAATACCAAGCGTCATCTCACGATTTTTCGCATCAATTGTAATGCTATCACCATTTTCTACCAACGCGATGGCGCCGCCTTCGAATGCTTCAGGTGTTATATGGCCGACTACAAAGCCTCTGCTGCCGCCTGAAAAGCGGCCATCGGTGATCAGGGCAACATCGTTGCCTAAGCCTTTGCCCATAATGGCTGAGGTAGGGCTCAACATTTCACGCATGCCAGGCCCGCCTCTAGGGCCTTCATAGCGGATAACAACCACATCACCCGCCACAACTTGGCCTTCAATAATAGCGGCAAAACCTTGTTCTTCTGAGTCATACACTTTAGCTGTGCCAGTAAACTTTAAACCTTCTTTGCCTGTAATTTTTGAAACAGCTCCTTCAGGCGCTAAATTCCCGCTGAGTATCACCAAATGACTATCTTTTTTAATTGGCTTATCAAAAGGTAAAATAATAGTCTGTCCCGCAGGGTAATCCACTACCCCGGCCAAGTTTTCAGCCATGGTTTTGCCAGTTACCGTCATACAATCACCGTGTAACATGCCAGCGTCTAACAAGCGCTTCATCAGCGGTTGAATACCACCAATTTCTATTAATTCAGACATCAAATATTTTCCGCTTGGTCGTAAGTCGGCAATGACTGGTGTTTTTTCACCAATACGTACAAAATCATCTAGTGTCACCTCCACTCCAATGGCGTCGGCCATTGCAATTAAATGTAGCACTGCATTGGTAGAGCCACCTAGGGTAATGATTAGTGTGATGGCATTCTCGAATGCCTTTTTAGTCATAATATCGGACGGCTTAATATCATGTTCTAACAAGTGAACAATGGCTTTTCCTGCATCAATGCAGTCTTGTTTTTTACTCTCTGAAATAGCATTTTGCGCTGAGCTATTCGGCATACTCATACCTAAAGCCTCAATTGCCGAGGCTAATGTATTTGCCGTATACATACCACCACAAGAGCCAGGGCCGGGAATTGCTGTTTTTTCAATATGCTCTAACTGAGTAATGGGAATAGCGCCGCTGGCATGGCTACCTACAGCCTCAAATACTGACACAATATCTGTGTGGTTTTCACCAGGTAAAATCGTTCCGCCATACACAAAGATAGAAGGGCGGTTCAAGCGTGCTAGCCCCATCAAACATCCAGGCATGTTTTTATCGCAGCCACCAATAGCGATAATACCGTCATGTCCCATGCCGGCCGATACGGCTTCAATAGAATCACAAATAACTTCACGCGATACCAAAGAATACTTCATGCCTTCGGTGCCCATGGAAATGCCATCAGAGATGGTAATGGTGTTATAAATCACGCTCTTAGCACCAGAACTATCCACGCCCTTACCAACTTCATCTGCAAGAGTGTTAATGTGCATATTGCATGGTGTCACCATTGACCAAGTTGAGGCGATACCCACTTGTGGTTTTTTAAAATCATCATCGCAAAAGCCTACTGCTCTTAACATAGAGCGGCTAGGAGCTTGAGCGGCACCATCTACAATTTTTTGTGAATATTTCCGTGTTTTATCTGTACTCATGTTTTGGTCTTTGTTTTAATTTTAAATAAATGCACTATAGAATTGTATAAGTAAATAAACAATCTAAATTTATGAATTGATAAGTCTTAATTTGACCAAGTATTAGCAAAAGCCTCTTTTGAGAAGTTGCTGAGGTTAAGAAGCCAAAAAAAGAACCTAGCAAATTGCGGCTACCATCGACTGCCCTAAATCAATATAAGCACTAGCATCTTCGCTAACACCTTTTGATTTAAGATGATCGGCAAAACCAAGTCGAGCTGTCAAGATTAACCAAAATATTGCGCTAACTAAGCCGACAATACGCCAGATTGTTGACTTTGCCCACTTAAGTGCAAGAGTGATAGATAGTACATAAAAGACGAAACCAGCTAACTTAGATGATGCCCAGCCATTAATGAAAGGGTATAAGTTAAGTGGATTAACTGCAACCAAGTAAATAAAGGTGAAAATAAAGAGGGTATATAAAATATGTGGGCCAATTTTCAGTAGTTTAATGTTTACCTTGTCAGACTCTTGCATTGTTAACACAAAGTTAATGATGAAAAAGATAAACGTAAGTGCAATTATGGTCAGATGGGTGTGCTTTACTATCATGTACATGTAGTTGATTCCTAAAAATTTATTTTAATACTTAAGGCCATTATTATATAGTTTGTTTGGGTTAGACAAAACCACAAAGCTTGTAATATGTGGTTTGGTTAACCGAAAATAATTAGGGTTAGCCCAGATGATGTGACTCAAATAGTCCTACTTATTATTAATGGGGATAAAAATGAAAAATGCTTATGGAATTAAATTTGCATCCGCTTTTGCGAATCACTATAGTGTAATTAAAAATTACCCAAAGCTAAAAATTTAAAAGAAAAATAACATGAATTACATCATTAATCACGTTGTATGGAGACGCAGGTCTGTATAATTATTTCATATGTATGAACAACTATAAGGCCCCACGTGAGCTATATTGAAGAACACATACACAGGTCGCATCGTGTAGGCTGGTTACGTGCTGCTGTGTTAGGGGCAAATGACGGCATTGTTTCAACGGCTAGTCTTATCATTGGGGTGACTGCGGCTGGCGCAACATCAGATAATATTCTTCTTGCTGGCATTGCTGGGTTAGTCGCGGGGGCGATGTCAATGGCTGCTGGTGAATATGTCTCCGTATGTTCTCAGGCTGATACTGAGAAAGCAGACTTAGTACTAGAAAGTAAATCGCTAGAGGAAAACCCCAAGTTTGAACAAGATGAACTTGCAAAAATATATGAAAGTCGAGGGCTTGGGCCTAGGCTAGCGAAACAGGTTGCAGAAGAGTTGATGGCACATGATGCTCTTGGAGCGCATGCTAGAGACGAAATAGGTATATCTGAGAATGCTAATGCACAACCTATTCAGGCAGCGCTCTCTTCTGCTGTAACTTTTACTTTGGGCGCTGCGCTTCCTTTAATAATAGTCTGGCTTGTTCCTGAAAGTCAAATTATCACTTTGGTGGCAGTGTCATCTTTGATCTTACTCGCGTTACTTGGTGGTCTTGCAGCTAGTGCTGGTGGTGCAGCAATTTCAGTTGGTGCAATCCGAGTAACTTTTTGGGGTGCGCTGGCAATGACAGTAACTGCTGTCGTAGGGCGAATGTTTGGCGTAGTTGCTTGATTATGTTTTCTTACATGGCAACTGCTTATCTTGGTATATATAACAAATGCTTGTAATCAGACGTAGTGCTGATGCAAAGCGGTAAAACACAAAAGGAGTTAGAGTGAGTATTCATCCAAGCGCTATAGTTGAAACTGGTGCAGTTATTGGTCAAGGTACAGTTATTGGCCCTTTCTCAGTGATTGGTCCACAAGTAAAAATCGGCGAAAACTGCGTCATACACTCTCACGTTGTTATCGATGGGAATACCATCATCGGTTCAAATAATGAGATTTTTCCATATGCGTGTATCGGACAAAAAACGCAGGACCTGAAGTTTACTAGTGGTAACCCTGGCGTTATGATTGGAGATAGCAATTCAATTAGAGAGTATGTAACAATTCATTGTGCGACAGATGAGGGTGACTACACTAGGGTTAAAAACAATTGTTCTATACTGACCTACTGTCATATAGCGCATGATTGCGTTCTCGAAGACAATGTAGTCATCAGCGGTGGAACTTTGCTGGCAGGGCATGTTGAGGTGGGGAAAAATGCAATTATTAATGGTATGACGGGTGTCGTTCAATTTATAAAAATTGGTGATTACGCATACGTCGGTGGTTACTCAAAGCTTACTCATGATGTACCCCCTTATTGCATAGCGGATGGGATACCAGCAAAAGTTGCGACAATAAACAAAATTGGCTTAGAGAGAAATGATTTCTCAAAAGAGAGTATAAGGGAAATACATAAAGCATTTAAGTGTGTGTTTAAATCTGATGACCCTATTGAAGAAGTATTGGATAACTTGTCAGCTATGGATAATACCTATGCCAACCAAATGCTGGATTTTATACAGTCTTCAAAAAAAGGAGTTCTTAGAAAATAAATTGCTTTAAAAAAATTGTCAAAAATGATCGCAATATAGGAATATTAGCTTGCCGTTACAAAACAATGGAGTCTGTCGGACCTCATTATTTTCTAGAACTTGCATCACAAGATACCACCTCTTCAGAGCGTATTAATTGAACTTGCGCACGGTACCTGTTACAACACCCCATATTTCAAAGTTCATACCCTCTTTGATTTCTATTGGAGAAAAAACTGGGTTAGCTGGCAGGAGTATAGGCTTTCCATCTTCAGATTGACTTAGCTTTTTGATTGTAAATTCTCTATCTATTACCGCAAGAACCGTGTCACCTAGCGCAGCTAATCTAGCCCTGTCTACAACAGCGACATCATCTTCAAAGATTCCAGCGTCAATCATAGAGTCACCTTTAATCGTCACAAAGAAAGTAGCATCAGCTTGGGCAATTAAATAATCGTTAAGGTCTAAGCGTTTCTCTACGTGGTCATCTGCGGGCGAAGGAAAGCCAGCTGCAACTTTAGTGGAGAATAGCGGCAGCTCTATGGCGCTGGGCTCTAAAGTAGGCTCTTTAATTGACGCGACGTTAGATACCGCTTCATTTTGTTTCTTACGTTTAAAGGCTTCTACGAAGTCTCTAATAATAGGCTCTTGGCTAACTGGCACGCGCATGGGAACTGTACCCTCCTTAAAGGGACTCCAAGGTTTTCTTCCAGCACCTATGCGTTTGCCGCCTCTATTTGATTTGTCGGTCTCTTTGCTCATTTGATTATTGTACGACATTCAAATGCAAAGGAATAGGTGAATATGCATAAAGATTCGCGACCCTAAAGAAAATTACTTTTTGCAATTTGTATATTCTTGAAAGAAAATAAAGAGCAAGCAGTACACACAAGTAATGGGGTTGGAATCGAATGGTAATGGTAAATAAAAAAGGCTTACAGAAAACTGTAAGCCTTTTTGAAATCTGGCGACCTCAAGGGGTGTCGAACCCCTGTTGCCTGAATTCAATTTTTATAAGGCTAAGTATAAGTATTTGAGGAACAATGAGCTATCTTCAACTCACTTGAGGAATAGATAAGAGTAGCCTACAATTATCTTAAAATAATACATTAGGGCATATATGAAAGCTGAACAACAAGAATACTTAAACCTTGTTGGTAAAAGTCGTTTAGGTAAATCAGTCAATACGTTGCTTGGTTTAGTTGAAGGAATAGCAATGGATGGAGAAATTTACAGTAAAGAAGTTAGCCTTCACAAATATATGGTTCTTTGAGCACGAAGACTAAGTCTTAAAATCTAAGGATGGCAATGAAAAAGCTACTATTTACTTTAATACTGACATTTGTAAGCACTGGTGCTATGGCTGAGTGGAATTTTCTTAGAAATGGCGATGGCGGTTTGAAAGCTTATGCAGACCTATCAAGCATTCGTAAGACTGACAATGGCATGAAGGTTTGGGTGATGGTCGACTACACTACAATACAAGGGAATGGAAAGTTTAAGCACCTATCCACTAGAGTTTTTAAAGAGTTTGACTGTAAGGACAAGCGTGAAAGAAGTCTTTCAGTAACTTTATTTAAGGGCAATATGACTGATGGTGATATTACTTATACTACAAATAATTCTAATGATTGGGGCAATGTAATACCTAATACAATTGATGCCGAATACATGTCAATAGCTTGCGGTAAAAAGTAAGGTACTTAGGTTCAAGCCTTTGAATATTAGCTTTACCATCTCATTATTTAAAAAGGTATTTATAAGCGAGAAGTTAAGTGAAAATAATCACTTTTTAAAATCTGGCGTCCCCAAGGGGAGTCGAACCCCTGTTGCCTGGATGAAAACCAGGTGTCCTAGGCCTCTAGACGATGGGGACCTTTGAACTTTACTAACAAAACCTTTACTGAACTGCTATTTTTAAAGCATGGCTATTCTACTACATATTGCTTGATTTCTTAAACAATTTAAGCACATTTTCAACCTGATAATTCGTGTGATTTGGTGGAGGTAAGCGGGATCGAACCGCTGACCCCTTGAATGCCATCCAAGTGCTCTCCCAGCTGAGCTATACCCCCGTTACATCCATCAGATTAACTAGGTCTATGAATCAGTGACAATTCAAAGAAGGCGCAATATTAAAGACGGAGCGTGATGTTGTCAATGTTTTTCTGCGTTTAAAGGCTGGCATGAATCTATAATTAAAGCTTATCCGCGCGTGTTGCTTTGCGACTGAAATTGCAATAAATCGACTTTAACTGGTGGTTGCCACCCATCTTTACGGTGTTCAGCCACCACATTGGTGAATACTCCGCCTCGCACAAAGAATTTAGACGTGACACGCATAAATTTGGGTTGCGTTGCTTTGACTAAGTCGTCAAGTATTTGATTAGTTACTGCTTCATGAAAGCAGCCTTCATCACGAAAAGACCAAGTGTAAAGTTTGAGGCTTTTTAGCTCAACACATAATGCGTCAGGAATATAGTCCAAATAAATAATAGCAAAATCTGGCTGGCCAGTTTTTGGACATAAGCAAGTGAATTCAGGGATTTCCATATGTATATGAAAATCACGCGAAGGCTTAGGGTTCGGAAAGGTTTCTAATTTTTTGGTTGGTTCTGCAGTGGGTTTGCCACCTAAAGATTCTGAGTTCATAACTTTAATTACGGATTTTAGCTAAAAAAACGTTATTATAGCTCTTAAAATTAAAATCAAATTTTCTTATTTATTTTGCGCTTAACTCATTTAAAACTTGCAGGCTTCAAATCATTTGTTGATAGCACAACGGTTCACTTGCACGGGCAGCGCGTAGGTGTTGTTGGCCCTAATGGTTGCGGAAAGTCTAATGTGATGGAGTCTGTGCGCTGGGTCTTAGGTGAATCTTCATCGAAAGAATTGCGCGCCGATGGCATGGATGCCATTATTTTCAATGGTTCATCCAATCGCAAGCCTATCTCAAGAGCTAGTGTAGAATTAATATTTGACAATAGCTTAGGTGGCGCGAATGGTGAGTGGAGCCAATATGCAGAAATATCTGTAAAACGCGTCATAGAGCGTGAAAAAGGTTCTACATACTATATTAACAATACAGTTGTTCGCCGTCGCGATGTTGCAGATTTATTTTTAGGTACAGGCTTAGGTGGTCGTGCTTATGCAATTATTGGTCAAAATACAATTTCTCGCATCGTCGAAGCAAAGCCTGAAGAGCTTCGTATTTTTTTAGAAGAAGCTGCTGGCATTAGTAAATATAAAGATCGTCGACGTGAAACCGAATTGCGTTTGCGTGACACGCGAGAAAATTTAACGCGTGTAGAAGATATTTGTCTTGAGTTACAAAAACAAATTACCCGACTTGAATCGCAAGCAACAATCACGCAAAAATATCATGTGTTACAAGATGAACTTAAGCTAACACAGGGCCAGTTATGGCTACTAAAAAAACGTGACACAAGTAGTCATTGGGAAAAATCCAAAGCTAAGGTAGAAAAGCTGGCAAATCAATTAGAAGAAAAAATAGCTGATTTGCGTAAAACTGAGTCACATTTGGAAATTTCTCGGCAGGACTTTTACAATGCAACTGAGGCGATTAACGTAGCACAAGCGGCATATTATGGGGCTAACGCCGAAGTGGTTAGCCTTGAGAACCAAGTGAAACAAAATGCAGAGGCACGTGAGCGCATGGCAAAACAACTTACGCAAATCGCACATGATTTAGAGGGTAACCAAACTGCGAATAATGAATCGCATAAAAAACTTACTGAGGTGGATGCAGCACTCACCATTGCTAAAAATGCAGAGCAATCAGCGCAAACAGGCTTAAGTAAGTTAGCAATGGTATTACCAGAAAAAGAAGCCATGCTAAATTCAGCGCTTGAGAAGGCACAAAAGAGTCAGCGAGCATTGTATGAGGCAAATCAACATGTAGAAATTGAAAATAACAATATTCAATACCTACAACAAACAGTAGATGAGAATGATCAACGGGTAGAACGGTTAGAGGCTGATCTCGCTAATTTAACCTTCGTAGATAAAACACAAATGACGCAAACAGAAACAGACTTTAGTGAAGCGCAGCGCAAGATTATCGGTTTAGAAAGTAGGATACAAAAATATCGGTCAGATGAAAATGCGTTGCAAACGAATATTTCCACTTTACGTGAAGTGCAAAATCAAGCGCAACGCGAAGTCGATCAGGCTGAGGGTGAAATTAGCTCTTTAGTTAAAATACAGCAATCACTCAATACTGGTAATCAATTATCTGCGTGGTTAGAAGATGCTGGGTTGGCAACCAGCCAACGGCTATGGCAAAAAGTAAAGATTGATGAAGCATGGAGTGTTGCACTTGAAGCCGTGTTGGGCGAAAAGCTCAATGCGGTTATCTCCGATGGCAACCAATTAACTAAAAGGCCACCAAGTACATTTGCATTAGGGTTTGCTGGTGTAAAAACTAAAGCTAGAACTCTTAATAGGAGTCTAACGCCTTTATTTAGCGTGATGAAATCATACGCACCAGAACTGAAGGCGATGTTGGAAGATTGGCTAGCAGGAACCTATTTACTTGATGCGGATGATGATGTAAATGTCAAGCTTAAAGATTTAAATGCAGGTGAATTCCTGGTCAATAAGCAAGGTGATGTGTTTGATCATCATGGTGTCACTTACCATGGTGAAAATTCAAGTCTACACGGTGTAATAGAGCGTCAACAACGTTTAGATACTGTGCGGCTACAACTGCCTGATTTACAACAGAAATTAAGCGCTAGTATGCAAAAACTAGATAAGGCTGAGCATGGTTTGCAGGAAGTAAGGCGAATACAGCAACAAGAAAGCATTACGTTAAAATCAGTGACAGAAAGTTTGCATCATCAACAATTAACGCTATCTAAATTACAACAGTCGCATGAAGCTGCGGTAGCTAGAGAAAAAGGCATTAAAATGGAAATTGAAGTTGCAAAAAATAAATATACGCAATATTTGGCAGACTTAGTGGCGAAAAAAACTACGATAAAAACAATAACATCTAATACAAATACTCTTGTAGACTCTGAAAAAGTGGACGTTTTGCTAAAAGTGAAAGCTGAAAAAGATTACCAAACCTTGCGTGATACTATTGTGCAAGCTGAAAGGGAACACCAGGAATCTACATTTAATTTTAAATTAATTTTCAATAATATCAATGATTTAAATAATAAAATTAATGTAATTTATGAAGAAAAAGAGTCGTTGCTACAAAAGCAGAGCGATGCAGAAAAAACATTAATGCTAACACCAATGGAAACACTCAAGATTAATTTAACGAATGCAGTTAATGCTAAACAAGAAAAAGAGGGGGCATTAGTGGTTGCGCGCAATAAAACTGCTGAGCTAGAGTTGCAATTACAGGGGTTTGATCGCGTGCGTTTGCAAAATGAGCAGCAATTAGACCCAGCGCGTGATGATCTAGAAAAAAGTCGTTTGTCCGAACAAGAAGCGAGACTTTATTTTGAACAGTGCCAAGCGCAATTGAAAGAAAATAGATTTGACGAGCAAGTATTAAGCGAAAGTTTAAATGAAGATGCAAAAGCTGGTACTTTTTTGACTAAAACTAATCAACTTGAACAGCAAATACAAAACCTTGGTGCTGTGAATTTAGCTGCGATAGAAGAATTAGCGAGTGAGGCAGAAAGGAAAGGCTATTTAGATAGCCAAGTTCTAGATCTGTATCAAGCAAGCGAAACGCTAGAGGCTGCAATCAATAAAATTGATAAAGAAACGCGTGATAAGTTATTAACGACGTTTAATGAAGCTAATGGCCATTTTGGAGAGTTGTTTTCCACACTATTTGGTGGTGGGCAAGCAAAATTAGAACTGCTTGGTGAGGAGATCCTTGATACGGGCCTGCAAGTATTTGCGCAGCCACCAGGCAAAAAAAACACAACCATTCAGTTACTTTCGGGTGGTGAAAAAGCATTAACAGCTTTAGCCTTAGTATTCGCATTGTTTAGACTAAACCCTGCGCCATTTTGTTTAATGGACGAAGTGGATGCACCATTAGATGATAGCAATACAGAGCGCTTTTGTGCCATGGTCAAGAAAATGTCAGAAAACACACAGTTCTTATTCGTGAGTCATAATAAAATCACCATGGAAATAGCACAACAATTGATTGGGGTTACCATGCAGGAGTCAGGCGTTTCACGCATTGTGGACGTTGATATGGAGGCTGCATTACAAATGCATGCTTAATCAATTTCATTAAGCCATACACATTATCACAAATTGAAAGTAAAATAGGGTTATGTCAGATTTACAAATAGTTCTTATTCTGTTGGGCGCCTTAATTATTGCAGGTGTTGTGCTGTTTAACTGGATGCAAGAGAAAAAAATGCGCGATGATATTTCTGAAGAATTCATTGTGCCTAAAAAAGATGTATTGGTAGAAGACTTTTATATGGATACCGATGCCTATATCGATAAAGAGCTCTCTGGATTGGTCAATAAAAACAAGACTCTAAATAGTGAGCGTATCGAGCCAGTTATTTCTAGTGATCGGCATGATGCTGAGTTAAACAGCGCTCTAGATGGAAGCCCTGAAGAAGCGGTTTATGAAATAAAAACAGCTAGAATTGAACCTCAAGTGCCGGAAGCAGAATTGCCTGAAATGGCAATAAAAGCAACAGCACAACCAGAAGCGAAAGAAGCTTTAACCCAAGAACCTTCAGTTCAAGAAACTAGTCCTCAGTTAGCTAACCTAATTAGCGTAGATGATATTAATGAAAGTCAGCAAAGCCCTGTTAATAACAATGAAGTAGAAACGGTTAATTTTCCTAAAGAGATTCACCCACAGATTGATTTAACGGCTTTTATATATGCTAACAAAAACATGGATGCTAAAAAATTCAGCGAATCAATTAACAATATTTCTAATGAAATTGGTGCTCCTATCATTGCGCATAAACTAAATACTGATGATGTTTGGCATTTGGATGTGTTTAATGAGGTTGATGATGTCAATACATTCAAAAGAGTAGCATGTAGCGTGCAATTGGCTGATCGAACTGGCCCGACAGCTAAAAATATATTACATAAGTTTCAATTTTCTATTGAAGAAATGGGTTTGAATGTTGGTGCACATGTTGAATGGCAAGGCGCAGGTGATGCAGTACAACGCGCAGTTGCCTTAGATGAGTTTTGCATGGAAGTTGATCAACTAGTGAATCTCCACTTGATTGAAGAGAAATTACCAATACATGGTACAAAATTTAAAGGGCTAGCTGAAGCCAATGGATTTAAGCTTAACAGCCAAGGCCAATATAGCTTTTTTGACGCTAGCAATACGGAATTGCCAGAGTTTATTTTAGTTAATGATGATAATCAGCCTTTTACAGAAGAAAGCTTGCGTAATAATGTAATTAAACGTGTGTCATTTCAGATGGAAATCCCCAAAATTAATAATTGTGAACAAGCCTTTACCCGAATGGTAGTCATCGCACAAAGAATGGCCAACAATATGGGCGCGAGTATGGTAGATGATAATCAAAAGGTATTAGGTGATGCGCAATTAGAAAAGATTAAACAGCAGCTGAAAGTGATTCATGCCAAAATGCTTGTTCGGGGTATTGCACCCGGCAGCAAGCATAGCCTGCGTTTGTTTAACTAGGCTAGTCAATCAGGCATGATTAGTGTAGATGAAGCACGCGAGAAAATTAATATGTTTGCAAAGCAAATTGCAAGCTACGATTATGGGTACTATGTGCTTGATGCACCGACCATTACAGATAATGAATACGATGGAATTTATCGGCAACTTTTAGCACTAGAACAACAATTCCCAACACTTGTCACAGTAGACTCACCCACGCAACGTGTCGGTGGTACGCCCTCAGATGCATTCGATAACGTTACCCATAAACAAGCGATGCTGTCATTAAACAATGTGTTTAGCCCAGATGAATTAACTGCCTTTGACAAACGTGTAAGAGAGGCTTTAGGTATTGATATAGTTGATTATGCTGTTGAGCCTAAATTTGATGGTTTAGCGATTACATTAACATTTGAGCACGGTGTATTTGTGCAAGGTGCGACCAGAGGAGATGGCTACACTGGAGAAAATGTAACACATAATCTCCGTACCATTCGTAACATCCCCATGAAGCTTGCAGTCCAGAATCCGCCAAGCTTATTAGAAGTGCGTGGTGAAGTGCTTATGCTAAAAAATGATTTTAAGCAACTTAATGAGAAACAAGCGCAAGCAGGTGATAAATTGTTCGCTAACCCACGGAATGCTGCAGCTGGCAGTTTGCGGCAGTTAGATCCTCAAATCACAGCGGCTAGACCACTTAGTTTTTTTGCTTATGCTTTAGGCAAAGCTGAAGGCGCACCTAAGCTCCAAACACATAGTGAGGCTATGGACTATCTGGCCCAACTACATTTTAAAGTGAGTGATTTGCGTGGCATTAAACATGGGGTGCAATCAGTACTAAATTATTATGAAAAGATTGGTGAGCAACGTGAAAAACTGCCATTCGATATCGATGGCGTTGTTTACAAAGTAAACCAGTTTAGCCAACAAAATGAATTAGGCTTTGTATCGCGTGCGCCACGTTGGGCAATAGCGCATAAATTTCCTGCAGAAGAGGCTACTACAGTTGTGGAAGATATCAACGTACAAGTAGGTAGGACAGGTGCGATTACACCTGTAGCGAGGCTTAAACCAGTCTTTGTGGGTGGTGTGACCGTCACTAATGCTACATTACATAATGAAGATGAAATGCGACGTAAAGATATTCGTATTGGTGACACTGTCATCATACGACGGGCGGGAGATGTCATTCCTGAAGTAGTTGCGGTCATTATAGCGCATCGACCAAGTGATGCATTGTTATTTGCGATGCCTACACATTGCCCGCAATGTGACTCACATATTGAACGACAGCAAGATGAGGCGGTCGCACGATGTACTGGTGGATTGTTTTGTCCTGCACAACGTAAACAAGCGATTACGCATTTTGCATCACGTAAAGCCCTGGATATTGAAGGCTTAGGTAAAAAGTTAGTCGATCAACTTGTAGAGGCTGATTTGTTACATTCGGTAGACGATATATACAAGTTAAGTGTTAAGCAATTGATTGAGCTAGATCGTATGGCACAAAAATCAGCTCGGAATGTGATTAATGCGATTAAGCAAAGCAAGAGTACCACCTTAGCGCGCTTTATTTATGCCCTAGGAATACGAAATGTAGGTGAGGCAACTGCAAAAGATTTAAGCCAATACTATGGCAACTTGCAAGCATTACGTAATGCAGAATGCGAAGCTTTATTACTAGTTAACGATGTCGGCCCTATTGTGGCTAAATCGATTGACCAGTTTTTCGCAGAAACACATAATAATCAAGTGATTGATTCAATGATTACTTTAGGTGTTTATTGGGATGAGCATGAAGGTAAGCAATTAGTCGAGGGTGTTCTACAAGATCAAACTTTTGTATTAACAGGGACATTGCCAAGTATGTCTAGAGATGAAATGAAAGCTTTAATTGAGGGTGAGGGTGGTAAAGTCAGCGGTAGTGTTTCTAGAAAAACAAATTATGTCGTTGCTGGTTCAGATGCAGGTAATAAGCTTGAAAAAGCCAAATTACTAGGGGTGGCAGTATTGAGTGAAGACGCGTTAAAAGCATTATTAGAAAAATCAAATTTAAATTTAAATAGAGAAAAAGAGTAACAATGAGAATCGAAAGTACATTAAAAATATCTTTTATATTATTGTTTTTAATAGCATTTAATGCAAATGCTGATGAGAATAAAAAACCAACTAATATTGAAGCTTGTAATGCAGCAATTAATAAAGGCGATGCGACAAGTGCACTTAATTTAGCAGATGGAATTCTTGCCAAAGAGAAAGTTAATCAAGGTGCCTTACTTTGTAAGGGAAGGGCACTTGGCTTAAAAGGCGAATACAAAAATGCACAACCCTTTTTTGAGCAAGCGATTACTTCAGCAAATAATAACTTTGAAAAAGCTATCGCATATATTTTGCAAGGCAATTTACATAAAGAATTTGATAAAAGCGCCGAAGCCATTAATAGTTATGAAAAGAGTTTATTACTAACGCAATCCGATGCCAATAAGCAGTATTCACGCATTAATTACAATTTGATTGGCAATATACATAAAAAAGATGGTGACTTAGAAGCCGCTATCAACAGCTATTTACAAGGTGCTGAACTAGCCAATAATGATAACGAACGTGCTGATAGTTACGAACGTTTGGCCGCTAACTATTCAATATTAGGTCAACATGATTCTGCGATTGCTTATCAACTTAAAGCGACTATTATGCAAAAGCAAGCGGGTGGATTAGAAGCTTTTGCTAACTCAAGTGTCGTACTGGGACAAATTCAATTGAAAGCAAAAGAGTACGCAAATGCGGAAAGAACGTTTAAAAAGTTAGAGAAGTTTAGTATTGAGAATGGTGGTGCTTATTATGAAGCTGTAGCGAATTTTTATTTAGCGGAAACAAAGGCATTAACTAATGATAAAAAGTCAGCAAACGCATTATTAACTAAGGCGCGCAATATAGCTAAAAAAATAGGTGCAAAAGATTTAAGTGATGAAATAGATGCATTTGACGCAACACTAAATAAATAATATTTATCTGTAAGTTATAAGACTTGTGAACGACTAAGCAATATTCAATTGAACACTTAAACAAGGTAAGTTTAATGATTATTAAAAATCGCGAAAAACAAAACCCTAGCAATATTCAACCATCTGAAATTACTAGCAGTGAAACCTTTGACAATCGCCGACACTTTATTAAAGCCGCCGGTATGGGGCTAATTGCAGTTGCAGGGCTTTATAGTATTAAAGCTAAAGCTGCTCAAGTGATAAGTGGTGAAACCAAAGGTGATGGTGTTTTAATTGGACGCGCTAATCAGCCAAAGCCAGGAGCTGGCGCTAAAAAAGGGGGGATTTATAATCCGCGTCAAAAAATCAAAGGCGTTGAAAAAACCGCTTACGGGAAAGGATTAAAGACTACCAAATATAAAGATATCACTACTTATAATAATTATTATGAATTTGGTACATCGAAATCCGATCCAGTTGTTCAAGCAAGATTATTTCAACCACAGCCTTGGACTATTAGTATCGAAGGTGAAGTTAAAAAACAAAAAACTATTAGTATTGATGAGCTAAGGAAGTTAGCGCCATTGGAAGAGCGCATCTACCGGATGCGCTGTGTAGAAGCTTGGTCGATGGTCATCCCATGGGTTGGTTTGCCTATGGCAAGTTTAATCAAATGGGCAGAGCCAACAGGTAATGCTAAGTTCGTTGAGTTTGTTACAGCCAATGATAGTGAAACAATGCCAGGTACTAATTCAAGATTATTAGATTGGCCTTATACGGAGGCGCTACGCTTAGATGAAGCAAATAATCCTCTGACGATATTAGCCATTGGCGTACATGGCGAGTTGTTACCTAATCAAAATGGTGCGCCTGCGCGTCTGATAGTCCCTTGGAAGTATGGATTCAAAGGTGGCAAGTCAATCGTTAAAATTCGTTTCGTAGAAAAAATGCCAAAAAGCACATGGATGAAAGCAGGGCCAAGTGAATACGGCTTTTATGCAAACGTAAACCCTAAAGTGTCACACCCGCGTTGGAGTCAATCGTCTGAAAGACCTATTGGTGGTGGTTTATTTGGTGGCCGCATTAAAACTAAAATGTTTAATGGTTATGCAGAGCAAGTAGGCCAAATGTATGCAGGCTTGGATTTAAAAAAGAACTTTTAAATTAATTAGCTTAACCTTGTAATAAGCATTTTCTCAAAAGCTAATTAAAAAAGATAAGCTCTTAAATAAATGACGAAAAAGAACATTCTTTATCTTAAAGCCATTATATGGGTTTTAGCATTACTGCCGTTAGCACGCCTCTTTTGGTTAGGGTTCAATGAAAAATTAACGGCTAACCCAATCGAATTTGTTGAGCATTCCACTGGCACTTGGGCATTGGTGTTTTTATTAATAACGCTGTCAATTACACCAATCCGATTGATTTCTGGCATCGTTTGGCCAGTTCAGTTAAGGCGTATGCTTGGCTTATGGATGTTCTTTTATGCATGCTTGCATATTACAACTTATGTTTGGTTGGATTATTCATTTTTTTGGGATGAAATTTACCTAGATATTATTGAACACCCGTATGTAATTGTTGGTTTTTCTGCCTTTGTTATGACTATTCCTTTGGCAGCAACTTCTAATAATTATATGATGCGGCGTCTTAAAAGTAATTGGAAAAAACTGCATCGACTTGTTTATTTAATCGCTTTTTTAGCAGTATTGCATTTTTGGTGGTTAGTTAAAAAAGATATCACTGAACCTTTTTACTATGCTTTTGTTTTGGCTTTGTTGTTTGGCATTCGCATTTATTACAAAAAAAAGCGGGAAAACAAAAGAATAATTTAGCAGTTTCTGCATAATTATTTTTATTTAACTAAATATATAGAGGAGTCACAATATGTCATTAATTAGGTCTGCTACAGGGTTTTATCAATGTGCCATTGGTATTCTAGAAAAGTTCAATACTTGGCTACCACAACTAGTGTTGCGATTTATTTTGGCATGGGAGTTCGGTACAGCAGGTTTTGAAAAACTTAATGGTGAAAATTGGTTTGCTAATATCACTTTTCCTTTCCCGCTCAGTGAAGTGCCAATAGCTTTTAGCTGGGGCTTGGCCACTTGGTTTGAAATTATCGGTGCATTTGCACTAGTGCTAGGCTTAGCGACACGATTTTTTACAGTATCTTTAATTATTTTAACCATTGTTGCGATTGCGGCTGTGCATTGGCCAGAAAGCTGGAGTTCGTTAAGTGAATTATGGAAAGGTTATGCCATTACCGATAAAGGCTTTGGTAATTACAAACTCCCCTTACTATATTTGATCATGTTTTTGCCATTATTATTTGGCGGCGCTGGCAAACTAAGTCTGGATCATTTATTGAAATCTAAATTTAAATAAGTCGTTTAAATACAAAAAAGGCTATCCAAGTGGTTAGCCTTTTTATTGTTATCCTCTATTGCTAATATGTTACTTAAAAAGCATATTGATAGCCGGCAGTTAATGTCCAGTCTGTTTCTAGCTGAGGTCCATCTAAATCTTGATAAATTGGTACGCCAACTTCAAAAGCCAGGCGATGACCTGCTTGGCTTACCCAATTAACTCCTGCGGATAAATCCCAGCGCTTTCTACCTTGATTATCAGGGTCAGCTGTTTGTATCGGCGCTCTAACTTGTGCGTCTTCTCCATCTATATTGCCTAGATCTTGATAAGCTAAACGTAACGATGCACTAATATCATCACGAATTGAATAACTAGCCCAGGTTGTTACTTCATGCATATCTCCTAGTGTGTAGTCTTCACCATTTTCGCCTGTTCTAATTGTTGCCATATACTGTGCTCCTAAATTCCATTTACCTTGGTAAGTTTGATAGGTAATACCTGGTAATAAATCATATGTACCAGAACCTAACTGCATTGGGTAAGGCATACGCAGAGTTGGCTGTGTTCCCATAGGGGTTAATACTTGATCTTTTTCAGTAATTGAACCTGTAGGCAGGCTCAAACCCAGGTTTAAATGTACTTTATGGTTGCCTGTGTCATAAATGCTTAATAAACCGGAAACTTTTGTGTCCCCAAAACCTTTTGCACTAGTTCTAAAGGTGCCCCTTCTGTTGGTGCCTGTTGGTCCTGCAAAAGTAATATGATCCATTTCTTTTTCAATATAATTAGCCATTACCATCATGGTTAAATAATCAGTAGGCGCATACATCGCCCCAAACATATGCATATCCATAGTCATCTTGGTGGGTACCACTCTTAACGTAGGCGGTTGCATCGACTGTCCTGTTAGACGGTTTGGACTAGTCGTTGCAATTTCTTCAGGCGATATAGAACTTGTACCATCGCGATTGCCTTCCATTTCCATTGTCATAAAGCGATATGAAAACATCCATTCGCCTTTTTTATGTGTGTGATCGCCCATGACTCCAATAGGAGCATGTGAGTTTGCTCTAATGTTGCCATGTGAATGTGAGTCAGCCAATGCTGGTGGCGTAAAAAATGTAGTAGTGAAATATACTGATGTAATGAAAAGTGCGCTAACAATCGCAGGCACAGTGTGTAATTTATTATTCATAACTTCCTCAACTTTGTAAAAAAATTTTTACAACATAGTATGTTTTTCCCATGAATTTAATTTTCATAGAAAAAACGATCTCTATATTCTGATCTTGGTGTTTTTAGATTGTTGAGGTGGTTGGTGGGCCGCGAATTGATTTTTGTTCTAGAACATGTCCAGTTAGAAGTAACTGGCTTGTTGTAAAAATTTTGTTCTGTGAAGGTTTAAACACGTTTGCAATCACTGGTAGCGCCGTGTCTAGTATGTCTTGATCTAGATTAGTACAAAGTGGGCACTTTGAAGTAACTCTTACGTTAGGCGCTTGTTCTGATGTGCCATCATTTGTATTAATGTCTAAACTGATTAGAACAAAACCATTAGAAGTACACAGTGATGCTAAAAACCCAGATTGGCTATTATTTGCATTGGTGTTGGCGTGCGCCAATGGCATCATCACTTTTACCAATATGGCAAAAATAGCTAAATAAACACTTAAACGATGTGCTTTGTTATGTCGTAGTTTTGTTAACACTATTTAGAATTAATTTGTAATGTTGAACTAAAGAATATGATAATACCATTGAATATATTATTCATCAGCTCGTTTTTTTAATACAAGGAAAAGAGTAATGGCACCAATGAGCAACATAATAAACGGGCCAAACCATAGCAAGGCTGTGCTGGCGTTTACTGGCGGTCTAAAGCGCACAAAATCTCCATAACGGGTAACGAGATATTCGACCACTTCATCATCAGTTTTACCCGCTTGCATCTGATTGCGAATTTCATTACGTAAGTCTTTAGCTAAAGGTGCATCAGAGTCAGCTAGTGTTGAATTTTGGCAAACTAAACAGCGTAGTTCTGAAGATAATTTTTTTAATCGAATTTCAATATTATTTGATTTAATATCTTGCTCAATCACAGCATTTCCAGCCAGTGTTATAACACTAAAGACTATAGTTGCTAGAAATATCAAAGACGCTCTTATGAATGCCATGGGTTTATTCATTATTACTTTCAAGCCTCTGCATTAACGGAATGATATCTTCTTGTAATGAGGCTAATGTAATTGGGCCAATTTGCTTGTACCGAATAATCCCTAGCTTATCGATCACATAGGTTTCTGGCACACCATAGACACCATAATCAATACCTATTTTCCCACTCTCATCAGTAGCGGTGAGGATATAAGGGTCGCCCATTTCCTCTAATACAGCGAGCGCTTCATTTTCAGTATCTTTGTAAGCTAAGCCATATAAAGGATAGTCATACTTACGCATTTCAACTAGCAAAGGGTGTTCGTCTCTACAAGCCGCACACCACGAAGCCCAAGTATTTAGCAGCCAAACTTTGCCTTTCATTTGTTCAGTAGAAAATGTTTTACTGGCGTCACCTAAGATAGGTGCTTCAAATGCAGGTGCCAGTTTGCCAATGAGTGGAGAGGGCACTTCACGTGGATTTAAAAATAAGCCTTTAGCTAAAAACCCGACAAGGACTAAAAATAGCACGAAGGGCAGTAATAGTTTCAACTTCATGCGTTGGCTTCCTGGCGCTTGTTATAACGCTTATCAACAATCGTCAATATTCCACCAAGCGCCATTAACATACAGCCTATCCATATCCATTGTACAAAAGGCTTAATATAAATACGAATACTCCATGCATCATTATTCAGTTGCTCGCCTAGAGACACATAGATATCACGCACTGGACTAGTCGATATCGAAGCTTCTGTCATCATAGATCGTTGAACGGGGTAAAAGCGTTTTTCTGGCGTTAATAATGTCATGTGTTGACCAGCTTTACTTACAAAAAACTGACCTTGCTTAGCTACGTAATTTGGGCCTCTTATTGGTTTTGTGCCTTCGAACCTAAAGTCTAGACCATATAATTGTCTGGTTTCACCAACGGACATGGTTAGATCTTGTTCAAGTTCGTAGCCTTTGACCATTGTCACACCAACAATAAATACAGCCAAACCAAAATGTGCTACCAACATGCCATAAAATGCAGGTGATATTTTTTTAAGTTTTAACCATAAGGTGTCTTGTTGATTACCAGCATTTAAACGTGTTTTTAAAGCAACAAATACTGAGCTCATCACCCAAAATGCCATTAGCAAACCGACAAAAATCATTGGTGTTAATTTACCCATAATACTTGGTACTAAAATGGCACTGATGACGCTGATGGCGAAAGCCCATTTAAGCTTAGCTGCCATATCAGGCAAGGTGGCTTTTTTCCAACGTGCAATTGGGCCTAAGCCCATTAAAAATATACCGGGTGCCATCACGGCAACAAACACAGCATCGAAGTATGGTGGCCCAACAGATAGTTTGCCCATGCCCATTGCATCGATCAATAGTGGATACAACGTACCTAATAATACTGAGCCAGTTGCGACCATTAACACGACATTATTACTGAGCAACAATGATTCTCTGGAGACGATGTCAAACTTTTCACCTAAGCCTACCGTTGGCGCACGTAACGCAAATAGAATTAAAGCGCCACCAATGACGACTGCTAAGAAAATTAGAATAAACAAACCGCGGCTAGGGTCTGTTGCAAACGCGTGAACTGACGTAAGCACGCCAGAACGCACTAAAAAAGTACCTAATAAACTTAAAGAAAAGGCACAAATAGAAAGCAAGACAGTCCATGCTTTAAACGCATTCCGTTTCTCAGTTACCGCTAGTGAGTGCATCAATGCTGTACCAACCAACCATGGCATAAAGGATGCATTTTCTACCGCATCCCAAAACCACCAGCCGCCCCAGCCAAGCTCGTAATAAGCCCAACGGCTACCTAACGCAATACCTAAAGTCAGAAAAACCCAAGCGGCTGTCGTCCAAGGGCGTGTCCACCTTGCCCAAGTAACGTCAAGACTGCCGTTAATTAAAGCTGCAATGGCAAAAGCAAAAGCAACTGAAAAACCGACATAGCCCATGTACAGAATGGGCGGATGAAATACCATGCCTGGGTCTTGTAATAAAGGATTGAGGTCTCTGCCATCTAAAGGCGCAGGAAAAATACGCTCGAAAGGGTTGGATGTGAATAAAATAAACAGTAAAAAACCAAATGTAACTAAACCCATGATGGCAATTAAGGTGCTACGAAATCTGATCGGCAACTCCTTGGCAAACAATGTAACAGCCAGTGTCCAAACCGCTAATATTGCCACCCAAAATAATATAGAGCCTTCATGGCCACCCCATACTGCGGCTAGACGATACATCAATGGCAAGTTCGAATTAGAGGTTGTCGCAACATAGAGTACTGAAAAGTCATTCGCATAAAATGCGTAAGCTAAACAAAGGAATGAGATGATGACTAAAATAGCTTGAGTTCTTGCCAGTGGGCTAGCTAAAAACAATAGTTTTTCTTTGTTATTAGCGAGGCCTGCAAGCGGTAAAACACCTTGAGCTAATGCAAAAATTAGCGCGAGCCAAAGAGCGATATGACCAATTTCCGGGATCATTACATATCTCCCATTTTGTTTGTTCTATAACTCATTGGTTGCTTGTCTAGCGATTTATTAGCCTGTGCTTTTTCAAGTGCCGCAGCTGCTTCTGGCGGCATGTAGTTTTCATCATGTTTTGCAAGCACTTGGTCGGCTTCAAATACGCCATTTCCGCCTTGTTTGCCTTGCGCTACCACGCCTTTTCCTTCTTTAAATAAATCGGGCAATATGCCGGTGTAAATAACGTCCATGGTTTCCGCGGTGTCTGTCACTCTAAATTTAACTTGTGTGCCGATACGTTCTACGCTGCCAACTTCAACTAAACCACCAATTCTAAAATTACCTTGCTTTGGTGATTCTCCATTAGCGACTTCAGTGGGGGAGAAGAAGAAAACTAAATTGCTACGGAAAGATTGTAATAACAATGTGGCCGCAATGGCGAGTAACACTACGCCAAGAATAATAAATATAATTCGCTTATGGCGTGATTTCATTAATGCTTACCCTTACTGGAATCCATTTGTTGATTAAAGGTTTTTCGCTCGCTCAATAGCCAAATTTCCACCGCCATACAAACAAACGTTACACCAAATGAAACCCATACATAAAGGCCATAGCCACCCATTGTTACTAATTCGTTAATGCTTTTCCAATACATTTTTAACCCTCTTGTTCCTTAATCCATGCGGCATTCCGCTCTCTATCTTCTATTTCTCTGCGTACACGGAACAAAATAACAGCCGCGCTGTATAACCAAAATCCAATTGCCATTACAAACATACCTTGGAGCATAATGCTGGCCATAGCGGGTGATTTTGTTAGGCTAACAGAAGAGCCTTGATGCAGTGTGTTCCACCATTTCACTGAAAAGTAAATAATAGGCACATTGATCGCACCAACAATTGCCAGCACTGCACTCGCACGGTCAGCACGGCGCGTATCATCAATTGCAGAATGTAATGACATATATCCTATGTACAAAAATAACAGAATAAGTTCAGAAGTTAATCGTGCATCCCATACCCACCAAGCACCCCAAGTTGGCTTTCCCCAGAAAGCACCAGTGACTAGCGCAACAAAAGTAAACATAGCCCCTGTCGGTGCGATGCTAGTGGCCATCATATAAGATAACTTTGCATTAAGTGTTAAACCCAATATGGCATAAGCTGTCATGATCAAATATAAAAACATTGAAAACCAAGCGGCAGGCACATGCACAAAAATTATACGATAAGCGTCGCCTTGTTGGAAATCTGATGGTGCGACTAACAAGCCAATATATAAGCCATAAATGATCGTCAATACCGCACTAATTGACAGCCAAGGAATCAATTTCCCAGCTAATGGATAAAAAGTTTGCGGAGAGGAGTATTTAAACCAATTCATACTACGGTTAACGCTTTCGAAAAAATCAAGATGACCCTAAAGTATTAATATTTACTTAGCTATTTATTCAATAGCAATTTTTAAAGAAAAACTAGCGAGCAATGGCGCAAAAACTAATGAAAATGCCAACATTGCACCTAATAGAGATAATCCACCATTGGGGCTCATGCCAATAGAAACTGCATTAACTGCACCGGCACCAAAAACTAAAACTGGTATAAATAGTGGCAACACCAATAACCCTAATAATACGCTTCCACCCCGTAAGCCCAGAGTTAACGCAGCACCGATGCTACCAATTAAGCTTAAAGTTGGCGTGCCTAATAACAGTGATAGAGCAAGTGTCAATAATTCAGTTCCATTTAAATTAAACTGCAAACCAATTAATGGTGCAACAATCACTAATGGCAAGCCAGATAATACCCAATGCGCTAAAATTTTCATCAACGCAATCAATAATGTAGGCTGACTTGACATTATAAGCTTTTCTAATGAACCATCCGCATAATCTGCAGAAAATATTCTAGGCAAAGACAGCATACAAGAAAGCAAAGCACATACCCACAGCACGCTGGGGGCAATTGCATGTAGTAGTTTTGGGTCAGCACCAAGACCTAAAGGGAAAAGGCTAGCCGCAATGATGAAAAAGAAAAAGACACTGACTATGTCTGAACGGCGGCGCCAGGCTAGCAATATATCATGTTTAAAAACACCATATAAAGTACTAAATATACTGACCTTATTAGTATTGTTGACTTTATTGGTCATTATTGAAGTTGCAAGCTTTGCATTGAGTTCGCATCAAAAGATGGCGTTTGGTGCGAAGTGAAAATGACGATGCCGCCATTGTTAACATAGAATTGAATATGGGTGCTTAGTATCTCAATGGCTGATGAATCCAGAGCGGTAAAAGGTTCATCTAACACCCATAATGGCTTTTGTTCAGGATTGTCTTGCAGCCATAGCTGCGCGAGGGCGACTCGTCTTTTTTGCCCTTGTGACAACACGCGAGTTGGTAGATGGGCACAACGACTAATATCAAGTTTTTCGAGTGCTGCAATCACCTGCTCTTCAGTTACATAATACCCATGCAAAGAGACTGAAAATTGTAAGTTTTCAACAGGTGTTAAGTCATCTTTAATACCGAGCATATGGCCTAAATATAGCAATTGCACAAAATATTCTTCATTTAATGAATAGATATTCTGATTATTCCAATTTATTTCACCTGATGCAGGTGTTGATAAGCCAGATATAGTACGAAGGAGAGATGTCTTGCCGCTCCCATTCGAACCTTGAACGAATAGCAATTTACCGCATTGAACATTCAAAGATAACTTTCTAAATAGTACGCGTTCACCCCGAATACAACTTAAATTATTGATAGCAAGCTGGTTATTAATGTTCGAAAACCTCATTATTATTTAGAACTTTCATTATTCGCTATTTTAGACGGTTTTTATATTTTATGCTTTTAAATTAATAAGCTCTTTCTAATATCTTTATTTAGGTGGATAAAATACTCTTTGCTTCTTTAGCGTCTTCCTTAATTTGCGATACTAGATTTGTTTGATAGACTTGTAGCAAGACCTAACAATAATAAAACACTTTAATTCGTCCTCATAAGCAAAAAGTTAAGGATTAAAAATGAAGGTTGGTATTCCACTAGAAGTTCGTGAATTTGAACACCGTGTAGCAATAACGCCAGATATTGTTAAAAAAGTTGTCAGTTTGGGATGTGAAGTGTGGGTTCAACAGAGTGCCGGAGATCATGCTAACTTTTCAGATGACACTTACACTGCTGCTGGCGCGCATTTGGGCAATGCCAAACAAGTATTTTCTTGTCCACTCGTTTTAAAAGTCCAAGCCCCTGAGCCTTATGAAATAGAAATGATGAAGCCTGGCACGGCGATTGTTGGCATGCTAGAACCGTTCAATACAGTAAACCTACAAGCGATGAGCAAGCAAGGCTTAATAGCCTTTTCTTTAGAAGCTTTACCACGGAACACGCGTGCCCAAAGTATGGATGTGCTCTCATCACAAGCTAATATCGCAGGTTATAAATCTGTATTGCTGGCTAGCCATTTCTATCAACATTTCATGCCTATGCTGATGACTGCAGCAGGGACAATTAAAGCAGCACGTGTGCTTGTATTAGGCGCTGGGGTTGCTGGTTTGCAAGCGATTGCCACTGCTAAAAGGTTAGGTGCCGTCGTGGAAGCTTCTGATGTGAGGCCTTCTGTAAAGGAGCAGATCGCCTCGTTAGGTGCTAAATTTATCAATGTGCCTTATGAAACAGATGAGGAAATGAAAATCGCTGCAGGAGAGTTAGGTTATGCATCTGCAATGCCAGAAGCGTGGATGAAGCGCCAAGCTGACCTGGTTGCGGAAAGGGCGCAAGAAGCTGACATTATTATTACTTCTGCACTAATTCCTGGCCGTGAACCACCTATTTTATTAAATGAAAATACGATTAAAAAAATGAAACATGGCTCTGTCATTGTGGATTTAGCTGCTGGGCTTGGGAAGGGCGGGGCGGGGAATTGCCCCTTAACGGTTGCTAATGAAGTGGTTTTAAAACATAACGTTACATTAATTGGTTACACCAATTTACCTAGTTTAGTCAGCACAGACGCATCGTCATTATATGCGAGAAACGTGTTTGAATTTATAAAGCTGATTATCAAAGAAGATGGTTATTCTAATTTTCTTAATGACGATGAGCTAGTCGCTGCATGTAGGTTATGTAGTCAGGGTAGTGTGGTTAACAATCATTGAAAAGGAATTGTGATGAATGAATTCGCAACAATGCAAAATATTACTGTGTTTATCTTAGCAATTTTAGTGGGTTACCACATTGTTTGGAATGTGACTTCTGCACTTCATACGCCATTAATGTCAGTGACGAATGCGATTTCTGGGATAGTAATTGTTGGTGCTATTTTACAAATAGTTGAAATTGATAATGAAGTTTTTAATTTAACTAGTATTTTGGGGTTAATTGCTATTTTTTTAGCTTCAATTAATATTTTTGGTGGTTTTATGGTGACCCATAGAATGCTGGCCATGTTCAAGAAGAAAAAGCAAAAAAAGACTGAGAATACTAAATGATATCGAATAGCGTGGTATTGATATCAGCCGCCTATTTAACTTCAGCCATTCTTTTTATATTTTCTTTAAAAGGCTTGTCTTCACCAAACAATGCCATACGAGGCAATATATTTGGTATGGCAGGGATGTTAATTGCTGTCATCACTACACTTTTTGTTGGTCAGAATATTGTCTTGCCGATTGTTTTCATTACAATCTTTTTAGGTGCAGTTGTCGGCATTGCTTTAGCAAAATGCGTCCAAATGACCAGCATGCCTGAACTTGTTGCATTAATGCATTCATTTGTTGGTTTAAGTGCTGTGCTTATTGCTATTGCTGCTGTATTTAATACCATGGAAACACACACGGCAGTACAGCGCTTAGAATTGTTTGTTGGTGCGTTTATCGGTGGTATAACATTTACTGCATCTGTTGTTGCTTTTGGAAAATTGTCAGGTAAATTTAGCGCTAAACCAATCGTTTTCAAAGGCCAACATTTACTAAATCTAATATTGGCTTTACTGATGTTTGCTTGCGGCACCTTGTTCTACACAAATCAAAGCCATTTATTATTTTTAATCATGTGCGCACTGGCATTAATCTTAGGTGTTACGTTAATAATTCCCATTGGCGGGGCGGATATGCCAGTCGTCGTGTCTATGTTAAACAGCTATTCTGGCTGGGCAGCTGCTGGCATAGGGTTTTCACTAAATAACTCCGTGCTTATCATTGCTGGCGCTTGTGTAGGATCATCCGGTGCCATACTTTCATACATTATGTGCAAGGCAATGAATCGATCTATTTTAGCCGTTCTGTTAGGAGGGTTTGGTGCGGAGTCTTCCGTAGATATTGATACCTACGAACAGAAAACAGCTAGAACAGGTTCAGTTGATGATGTTGCTTTTCTAATGGGAAATGCAGATTCTGTGATTATCGTCCCAGGTTATGGGCTGGCTGTAGCACGAGCTCAGCATGCATTAAAAGAATTAACGACCAAATTAATCTCAAAAGGTATTAATGTAAAGTATGCGATTCATCCTGTAGCGGGTCGTATGCCTGGCCATATGAATGTGTTGTTAGCAGAGGCGGGTGTGCCGTATGAACACGTTGCCGAGATGGAAGAAATCAACAATGAATTTTCTCAGACAAATGTAGTGTTTGTCATTGGGGCAAACGATGTTGTTAATCCTGCTGCCAATAATCCGGATAGTTCTATTTATGGCATGCCAATCTTGGAAGCCTATAAATCGGAAACCATAATCATTAACAAGCGAACTATGGGCGCTGGTTATGCGGGTATCGATAACGAATTATTCTATCTCGAAAAAAGCATGATGGTATTTGGTGATGCGAAAAAAATTATAGAAGATATCGTTAAGGCAATTTAATTCAAAATATTAAATCGTATATAATTTACAGCTCATTCCAACCTTTGTGTAAATAACTTAAAATAATAAGTCCCATTGCAGTACCGACAGGAAAAGCAATCAAAGATATAAATGCCAAAAATGCAGTGGCATATCTTGCCCATTGACGGTGATGCTTCAATGAATTAGCTGTAATAAGTAATATACTCCCATATCCGACACATGCATAAATTGCTGGCCAAAAGAACGAACCAGGCCGTTCCACTTCATGTGAAAGTAAATCAACAGCAAGAACAGATATTCCTATGGTCCCAAGAATAAAGAAAATCAACCAACTTAGTATCGTAAGTAAATGAGCCGCATTTTGAGTATCACTTTTGTTTGTATTAACAGTTGTCATTAATTAATTTTACACCGATCATAAAAAGAGGATTGTAGTCTATATTTATTCTTAAGCTAAATACACATTTAAGTATTAATGTAATTTAACATAATATACATTATGCGAAGTAAGGTATTCATTACTTCGGAATAGTTTTCAGAGAAACTTCAAGAAAAAATGCTATTTTCGCCCTCTTTAAAAAAGTTTCAAAATAGTTGAAAAAAAAGCTTGAATTATCAATAGATAGATTAAAGTTATTATTATTGAGTACTTATAACACTGAATAGTTCTATAGCTTGCATTTTGAACCTGAGTTGGAAATTAAAAATACGACTATTATTCGCAAATAAAGTTATTGGATTAAAATCTGAAAAAATATCAAAAATTTAATGAATTAGCAGAAAAACTTGTTTACATAAGTCACCGCAGATAAATTTGAATAATTTGGACTTAAACAACATCCGAGAGCTTGTAAAATAACAAAAACATATTATCGGCTTCAGACCAACAATTCAATCAGCCTAATGCAATTTACTTGTCTATGATAAGAGAACGTCTCAGAACGACCATATGCAACACCAAAACAAGGGACAAAGGCTATCTGCCATAAACTATTCTACTTAGAAGTTAAGGCGAAAAATCCCCAATGCGTTCAACCTTGACACTTATTGCTTTACCTAAGTCGACAGCTTCGCCGTTCAGAGTGAATTTATTGGAATCAATTTCACCAGAGAGTTTAACTTTAACTTTAGCTAAAGGACCAAAAATATTATTTAAATCACTAAAATAATGGTTCGCTGTAACTACAGCATCCATCACGCCATTTTGAACAATATAATTGCCTTCATAGTAATAGTTGCTACCACCACCACGTATGATCCCATTTTCCAAAACAATAACGCCAGAGCCTAAACCCGATTCATTTATAAAAAATATTTTCCAAAAACCTTCTACCATTTTATCTTCCACTTATTATCAACAAGTTCAACCATTATAAACAAACAGGAATAGTTTATGTATCTTGCTTTGCAAAGAACGGAAATGATTAACTGTTCTGCAGCTTTAGTTTGATTAATCTGAAAACGGTCTTTTTAATTTCTTTATGGCTCTTGAAAACTATGGTTGATTTTATTTTAAAATTAAAACAGTGCGCGTTCAGAAAAGTAAAAGTAGTATCCGTGATTCCGAAGCAACTAATTATGCAGAAATTTTTACTGTGACAAGTGAATGTTTCTTCGAACGACCTAAAATTCTCAAGCAAAAATATCCAGCTTTATAGCAAGCTTTACAACGTTTTTACAAACAGACCCTGCAGGATGTTCGAATTAGTAAAAAAGCCCCTTGCCGTTATGGAAGTGGCATGCGTTACAAACACTATCTTAAATACATTTGAGCAAGAAATTAAAAAAGCCGTCTAGAACAGCTTTTTTACTCATGTAAATAGCTGATTACCTATTATTGAAAAAAGCAATGTTCATTACACGCCCGTTTACGAATGTAATTTCTGTTTCTTTGTATGTATGTTTAGGGTCGTATCTCACAATGTTATTATAATAAAACATTTCTACTTTAACTGGTTTTGATTTTCCATTACCTTTAAAACTTTTTCCTGTCACTTTTTCTGCATTACTTGGTTTTACTGAAAGCTGTTTTTTTGCGGGCTTACCAAGCACTTCAAGCACCATCTTTTGTGACTCACCACTAAAACTATCTAAAAACTCATTTTCTGTGTAAGTTTTATCTGCAGCGTGCGCTGAGCCAATTAAAGTGAGCGCGGCAATGGTAAGTCCAAGACCAAACTTTTTTAAAGCATTCAAATTCATAGTATTTTCCTCTTTGTTAACCCTTAAACGTATTTCTTTGTCATTTGTTGACAAGTTACGTAAATTCTAATTTTAAACCATCGAAACCAACCATTACATTTTTTGGTAATGTATTTGTTAAAGACTGATATTCTAATTCATGTGTCATGTGAATCAAAACACTTTGTTTAGCATTTATTCGACTCACATACTCTAAACTTTGTTCAAAATTAATATGCGTGGGATGTTTCGTTGGCCGCAAGCAATCTATTAGCAATACATCTAAGTTTTGTAATTGATCTAATGATGATTCAGGGATTTTTGACACATCAGTCAAATAAGCAAAGTTACCAATTCGGTAAGCAAAAATGTCTAAATTTCCATGCTTAATAGGTATTGGTATAACTTGAGTATTAAATAACACAAAAGGTGCTTTAACCGCTTTAATAGAAAGCACAGGTAGATCCCAAAAGTTAGTCGCTTCTCGTATCGTATAGCCGAACTTTTCTTTAATGTGATTAGCCGCTACTTGATATGTGTAAAGAGGGATTTGTTTGCGATTTATTTGGCAAAATGCCCTCAAATCATCAATGCCATGCAAGTGATCTGCATGCGTATGTGTATAAAGCACAGAATCTACGTGTGTAAAGCCTTCTCTTAATGCTTGTAAGCGTAAATCTGGACCGGTATCGATTAAGACATTATCACCAGAATCTAAAGTGACTAAGCTTGAACAGCGAGTACGCTTATTACGTGGATTATTTGATGTACAAGTTTTACAGGAGCACCCTACCACTGGTGTACCTGCACTAGAACCACAGCCCAATATTGTTACTTGCATACTAGCTCTTGTTTTTTTGCATATTTAAACAATTCAAAAAAGTTGTTTGTAGTTACTTCAGCTACTTCTTCAAATGAAATACCTCTAAGCTTGGCTATCTCTTCAGCTACATATTTTACGTAGCCCGGCTGGTTAGTTTTGCCTCTAAAAGGCATCGGGGCAAGATATGGTGAGTCTGTTTCGATTAACATTTTTTCTAGCGGTATGCTTTGAGCGACCTTTTTAACTTGCGCAGCATTTTTAAAAGTGACAATGCCAGAAAAAGAAATGTAAAAGCCCAGCTCAATAGCCGCTTTTGCCATGGCCAAGTCTTCGGTAAAGCAATGCATAACTCCGCCAATTTTATCTGCACCTTCTTCTTTCATGATCTGAATGGTGTCTTCTGGCGCCTTTCTAGTATGAACAATTAGTGGCTTATTTGCTTTAATAGCTGCGCGAATATGCGTACGAAAGCGCTCTCTTTGCCATTCTAAATCACCTGTTAAACGAAAATAATCGAGGCCAGTTTCTCCAATAGCAACAATTTTGGGATGTTTGGCTAACGTGACTAGTTCTTCAACTTCAGGCTCTTGAGTATCTTCATAATCAGGATGTACGCCAACTGAGGCATAAAAATTTTCATATGTTTCAGCAAGACTGAGCACTTCTGGGAATTTATCTAAAGTAACTGACACGCAAAGTGCATAAGCTATATTATCGCGAACCATTAATTGTCGGATAGTTTGAATGTTATCCAATAACTCTGGGAAGTTAAGGTGACAATGAGAATCTACTAGCATCGTTAGGTATTGATCACATTGTATGCGTAGGACGTGTTGATTTAAGCGCCCCACCGAGCAAAGACTCTATCTTGTTTTTCACTTCAAGACCACCATCTTTTTCACTAAATTGCACACCAATACCTTGCGGACGAGATGCATGCTGACTCGGTGAAATCCAAATTACCTTACCTACAACTTTCAGCTTGACTGGATCGTCAACTAAACTTAGTAACATAAACACTTCTTCGCCTGGTTTGAACGCTTTGTTGGTGGGGATAAATAAACCACCTCCGTTCACGTATGGCATATAAGCTGAGTATAAAGCTGCTTTTTCCTTAATTGCTAATGAAAGAACGCCTGGCTTAGTGACTGCGGATGCGTTTTTATCTTCTGCCATGATTTAAGTACTTTCTGTTTTGCTTAACACTAGCTAATAAAAAGCTGCGTATATTTTAATAATATATTTTCTAGTTGCATTTCATTGTTAAGAGGATGGTTAGCAGTTTTTTTTGCATCGACTAAACTTTGTTGATAAATGAATAGTAATTTTAAGTTTACGCTCTTACAGAGTTCTTGAAAAGCGCTTGCATGCTGTTTGTGATAGTGGGTTTGTTTGGATAATGTAAAATTTGTTAAATCAAAAACCCATTTTTGTATTACATCAATAGCACGTTCCATACCTAAGGCAAGAAACATTGGGGCGCTTGAAAATGGATCTAAATTCCTTCCCTTTTCTAATTGCTGAAATAATTGCTTGTTGGTCTCTATCTGAGCATGATGTTGTAGCGCTAATAAAGGTGAACCACCAGTATATTGAAGCACAGTAGCGGCTTGGCCAACATCTTGAGATTCTAACCAAGCAACGCTTTCTTCTTTGTTAGGTAAGCGCATATTAATTGCTTGGCAACGGCTAATAATTGTAGGTATTAAACGCTGTGGCTGGTTGCTAACTAATAAGAAGAAAGTACTCTTTGGTGGTTCTTCTAGTATTTTTAACAAAGCGTTCGCTGAAGCGATGTTAAGAGTTTCTGCTGGCGAAATTAATATAACCCGTTTACCTTGGCTTTCGTGGCTTGTTAAGCTTAGGTAATCATATAATTGACGTATTTGCGCGACTGAAATTTGGCTCTTTTTGGTTTTCTTTTTCTTCGATGCAGTGCTGTTTTCATCAACATCTTCTGGCGAAATAAACCTAAAGTCAGGATGTGCGCCCTCTTTCATCCATATACAACTAGGGCAGCGACCACATGCCATTTCTAAGCCTTTCGCTTGCACACAAATTAAAGCTCTAGCGAGGTCAATGGCAAACTCAGACTTGCCAATACCAGCTCTGCCATGAAACAGCAATGCATGAGGCAACGCTTGTTTACGCTGCATAATACTTTCCCATTGTGATTTTTGCCAACTATACATTTTTTTATTACAATCAGTTATTTAAAATATTTTCTTCAATAATTACTTTAACTAAATTTTTAACAGCCTCTAAATCTTGATTGCTATTCACTACATGAAAACGCTTAGGATTGTTGTTAGCACGTTGCAGATAAGCTTTACGTAATTTTCTAAAAAAATCAATATTTTCTCGCTCAAATTTATCTGGTTCACGCGCATTAGATAAGCGTCTCGCACTAACTTCTACAGGCAAATCAAATAATAATGTTAAATCTGGCTGTAAATCACCTTGCACCCAGGTTTCTAATTGATTTATCTTTAGCTCAGCAACGCCTTTTGCTCCAGATTGATATGCATAGGTAGCATCAGTAAATCGATCGCAAATAACATATGCACTACTTTTAAGCGCTGGAATAATCACTTGTGCAATATGTTCACGTCTTGCAGCAAACATCAGCAAAGTTTCAGTTTCAGGATGCATCGCATCGTGCAACAAAATTTCCCTAAGTGTCTCACCAAGTGCTGTACCACCTGGCTCTCTGGTAGAAACTACTTCAAACCCATGTGATTTAATTTGCGCAACTACATCGGCTATATGAGTGCTTTTACCCGCCCCATCCATTCCTTCAAAAGTAATGAATTTTCCATGTTTATTTGATTGGTTTGTCATGATAAATTAATGTTTTAATTGATATTTTCTAACTGCACGATTATGTTCAACCAACGATTTAGAAAAATAGTGACTGCCGTCTCCTTTACCCACAAAGTATAACGCTTTTGTTTTTTCTGGGTGAAGTGCTGCTTCTATTGAAGCCAGCCCAGGCATCGCAATAGGAGTTGGTGGCAGCCCTTCCCTTGTGTAAGTATTGTAACGGGTGTCTTTTTGAAGATCTTTACGCCGAATATTGCCATTGAATTTTTCACCCATACCATAAATCACTGTTGGGTCAGTTTGCAAACGCATACCAATTCTCAAACGATTAACAAATACACCTGAAATTGTTGGTCGCTCAGAGGCTTTGCCCGTTTCCTTTTCAATAATAGAAGCCATAATTAACGCTTCGTAGCTATTTTTATATGGCAACCCCTTAGCTCTTTTATCCCAAGCATTAGCAAGTTTACTTTGCATAATCTTATGTGCCTGTTTTAGTAAAATTATATCTGTTGTGCCACGATCGAAGTAGTAAGTATCAGGAAAAAATAATCCTTCTGGATGGTCTTTGCCATCGTTTATGGCTGTCATTACTTGTGCATTAGAGAGTCGTTTAATTGTGGTTTTAATTGCCTTATTTTTAGCTAATTTCTCACGTACCTGCTTGAAAGTTTTGCCTTCAATGAAAGTAATGTTGCCCTGTGTGGTTTTACCATGTTTGAGAGATAGTATTAATGCATACGGATTGATGTTTTTATTGAATGAATAATCTCCTGCTTGTAAATTAGGCGCTTCACGTAGAATTCGAGCTAATAGAATAAAGGAAGTTGGGTGGTCAATAACACCCTGCGCTTCTAGCTGTGTAGCTATCTTAGAAAGACTGCTATTAGACTGAATTGTAATGTCTTGTGAAGCTGATGCTAGATTAAGTGGTGTTTTGGCGTAATAAACCATCCAAATGGCTAAAACTAAAATAGCAAACACGCCAAACACTATACCTAGTTTAATTAAACGTATCATGCTGTTAGCAGTTCACGTAAATTACTAGCTAGTGCTTGCTTTTCCCACTGCTTATCTGTTAATTTTCGCACCTGCCATGCACCATATAAACTATTGCATATAATGACTTCATCGGCTTTCAGTAATTGTTTTAAACTCATTTTTTCAATACGCACCTTCAAATCCAAACTCGTTGCATAGGATAAAATACGTTGGCGGGAAATACCTGCAATCCCACACTCATCAATACTAGGGGTTAATAGCACATCATTATATCGAGCAAATATATTTGATGATGTGCATTCAATCACATTATTTGTTGTATCCATCATCAAGCCTTCATTAATTGCAGAGTCATTCCATTCCATTCTTGCTAGTACATTTTCTAGCCGATTCAAATGTTTGATACCAGCTAATCTAGGTTGTAGTGCTAAACGGGTTTCACATAAATGAAGCTGCACACCTTCGTCAAAATTCTCCTGCGGGTAATGTGGGAAATTAGATTTAATCATAATACGTGTTGGCTCAATAACAGCAGGCAACACATAGCCGCGATCACCATGGCCTCGTGATACGATAATTTTAGCAACTGAAATTTCATCTGAGGAAAACAACTGTTCAAAATCACTCATAAAAAGTTCTGCACTAGGACAAACCAAGCCGATTACACTGCAGTTTGAGACCAGCATTTGATAATGTAATGGCCAGTGTTCCGGTGTACCATGGGTCACTTTAAGTGTCCTAAAAACGCCATCACCATAAGCCAGACCACGATCAGATAGTGAAATAAAATCATTAAAACTGCCATTAACAAGACTTGAGTGGTTATTTTGCATAGCCCATATTAAACCATAGCAAGTGTATACAAAAAAGCCTGTGCATAACTAATCACAGGCTTTTTCTAAAGTAATGTTCACTTAAAAAGATTTATATCTTTTTAAACACTAGGCTACCGTTTGTGCCTCCAAAGCCAAAATTATTTTTTAGTGCATAATCGATTTTCATATCTCTTGCTGTGTTTGCGCAATAGTCTAAATCACACTCGGGGTCTTGATCGAAAATATTAATTGTTGGTGGGGAAATTTGATGATAAATAGATAACACCGTAAACACGGACTCAAGACCACCAGCACCGCCTAATAAATGACCTGTCATAGATTTTGTAGAGTTAACTACTAGATTATGCGCATGATCACCGAACGTGGCTTTAATCGCGTTAGATTCGTTCGTATCACCTAATGGCGTTGACGTCCCATGCGCATTCATAAAGTTAACTTCGTCGACGTTTACTTGTGCATTTTTAAGTGCATTCACCATTGATCTACGTGGACCATCCATATTTGGGGCAGTCATATGATAGGCATCTGCACTTAAGCCATAGCCAGATAGCTCTGCATATATTTTTGCACCACGTGCTTTGGCATGTTCATACTCTTCAAGCACCATTACACCTGCGCCCTCGCCTATAACAAAACCATCACGTTCTTTATCCCAAGGCCGACTCGCTGTTGCAGGGTCATCATTGCGACTAGAAAGCGCTCTTGCTGAAGCAAAGCCACCCACTGACAGCTCAGTAATGGCTGCTTCCGCACCACCTGCAACCATTACATCAGCATCACCATATTCAATCATTCGTGAGGCATCACCAATACAATGCGTACCAGTAGTACAAGCGGTAACAATCGCAACATTTGGACCTTTCAGACCTAACATAATGCTTAAATTACCTGAAATCATGTTAATAATAGTGCCAGGAATAAAGAATGGCGAAATCTTGCGCGGGCCGCCGGCGTCATAGCTGTCATTGGTTGACTCAATAAGTCCCAAGCCGCCAATTCCAGAACCAATCTCAACACCGATACGTTCAGCATTTTCATCAGTAACAACAATGCCACTATCTTTAAAAGCCTCAATACCCGCAGCTAAACCGTACTGGATAAAAGTATCCATACGTCGAGCATCTTTAGCAGGTATGAAATCTTCAACATTGAAATCTTTCACTTCTCCCGCAATTTGCGATGAAAACTTACTTGGATCAAATTTTGTGATTCGCGTAATGCCAGATTGGCCAGCGATTAAATTTTCCCAGGCTTTAGATGTGCCTGTGCCTACAGGAGACACAACACCTAAACCCGTAATAACGACTCTACGTTTAGACATATGCATTTTTTAAATTAGCCCTTAAGCACTCAAGGGCTAGTTAACTTGAAGTGATTAGAGGTTTTCGTTCACGTAGTCAACAGCTTGTTGTACTGTTGTGATTTTTTCTGCTTTATCATCTGGAATTTCGCAATCAAACTCTTCTTCTAAAGCCATGACTAATTCAACTGTATCTAGTGAATCAGCTCCTAAATCATCTACAAATGATGATTCGTTTTTTACATCAGCTTCATTCGCACCTAATTGCTCACAGACTATTTTTTTTACGCGTTGTTCAATGTCAGACATCCATTTACCCCTTTATTAAAAATTTAGTTCTTTAAAACTAAGACCGTATTCTAGCAAAACTCTGCAAGAATACAAAAAAAACTTACGCCATGTACATGCCACCATTAACATGGATGGTTTCACCTGAAATATAAGCAGCACTAGTAGAAGCTAGAAAAGCAACTGTTGCTGCAATCTCATCGACTTGGCCAAGCCTAGCTAATGGAATACGTGACATCATTTGTTTTTTAATATCTTCTGGCAGTTCTGCGGTCATATCTGTTTCAATAAACCCTGGCGCTACGCAATTTACAGTAATGCCGCGGCTACCAACTTCACTAGCTAAAGACTTTGTAAAACCAGTTATACCAGCCTTTGCCGCAGCATAATTTGTTTGCCCAGCATTTCCCATATGCCCCACCACACTTGAAATGCTAATAATACGACCTGTGCGTGCCTTCATCATAGGACGCAACACTGCTTTGCTCATACGGTACACTGAGCTTAGATTAGTTGAGATCACATTGTCCCAGTCATCATTAGCCATACGCATCATTAATGTGTCTTTAGTAATGCCTGCATTATTGATTAGCAGACTGACATTACCAAACTTTTCTGAGATTTCCTTTAACACGGCTTCAATTTGTACCGAATCATTGACGTTTAATGTCATTCCAGCGCCATTAATACCAGCATCTTTTAATGCAGAACCAATTTTTTCTGCACCACTGGCTGATGTCGCCGTACCAACCACGATAGCGCCTTGCTTACCTAAGGTACGTGCAATCGCTGCGCCTATGCCGCGACTTGCGCCTGTAACTAATGCAATTTTATCTTGAAGTGACATTAAATAAACCTTTTAAATACCTGATTATACTATTGATTAATTAAATTATTGAATTCTGACATTGCATTCACACTAGTTAATGCATTACATGGAAGTTCTTTAACGATACGCTTAGTTAACCCTGCTAGCACCTTGCCTGGACCACATTCTGCTGCATACACAGCACCTTGCGCATGAATTACTTCAACAGTATTTGCCCAACGTACGGGTGAATATAATTGAGCAACCAATGCCGCTTTAATTTTATCTGGCTCATTGTATGCTTCAACTTTTGCATTATGAATCACTGGAATTGTTGGCGTTTGAATATCGATACCTACAAGGTACTCAGCCAGCTTTCCAGAAGCAGGCTGCATTAAACTACAATGTGATGGCACGCTAACAGGCAAAATAAGCACCCTTTTTGCACCACTTGTTTTGGCCAATTCAATAGCACGTTCAACTGCAGCTTTATCACCCGCAATCACTACTTGGCCTGGCGAATTTAGATTCACTGCCTGACAGACTTGATCTTGGGCCGCCTGAATGCATACCGCTTCTACAGCCGCATCGCCTAGCCCCAATATTGCCGCCATAGCTCCCTTACCTTTAGGAACCGCACTTTGCATTGCATCTGCACGAAACTTAACTAAAGGTAGCGCATCTTTAAAACTGAGTGCATTTGCAGCAACTAATGCAGTATATTCACCTAAGCTATGTCCTGCCATGACTGCAGGTAATTGGCTGCAGACTGAGGTATAAGCACGCCATGTTGCAACGCCTGCAGTTAACATTAATGGCTGGGTATGCTGCGTTTGATTCAACAGCTCATTGGGCTCAGAAGCCATAGACCAAAAATCCACACCGATTATGTCCGATGCTTCTGAAAAAGTATTTTTAACGATTTCTGAATCGGCTAAACCCGACATCATGCCCACAGATTGAGAGCCTTGGCCAGGAAAAAAGAATGCTGTTTTTTTCATAAATTACTTTAACTTAATTAACCATTTGATTTTAAATTAAAATCTAATATTTAACCAATGCAGATCCCCAGGTGAAACCACCACCAAAGGCCTCCATTAATATCGTGTCTCCACGCTTGATTCGTCCATCACGTACCGCAACATCTAATGCCAATGGAATAGATGCAGCAGAAGTATTGCCATGCTTGTCAACAGTGACGACTACTTTATCCATGCTCATGTCTAATTTCTTGGCGGTAGCCTGCAGAATTCTAATATTTGCTTGATGCGGCACCAACCAGTCAATATCTGATTTTCCCATATTATTATGAGCCAAAGTCTCATCGACGATTTGATCCAAAGTATTCACTGCCATTTTAAACACAGCATTGCCTTCCATCTCTACGGTATCTGGGCCATCAGCTTTGCGTGGCACATGCAGCATTTTCTCATAATTCCCATCAGCATGGATATGTGTTGAAATAATACCCTGCTCTTCTGATGCTTGCAAAATAACTGCGCCAGCACCATCACCCCATAAAATACTATTACTACGATCTGTGTAGTCAGTAATGCGTGAAAATGTTTCTGCACCAATCACCAATACATTTTTATGCAGACCTGCTTTTATGAAGTTATTAGCAGTAGCTAACGCATACACAAAGCCACTACAAACAGCTTGTATATCAAATGCAGGGCAAACACCAGCACCAATTTTTCGCTGCACTATAGTTGCCACACTTGGAAAAATTTTATCTGGCGTTGTTGTCGCCACAATAATCAAATCAATTGAGCCAGCTTCTAAACCAGCGCTTTGTAATGCATTATTGGCTGCATGCGAGGCTAAGTCGCTTGTGAGCTCATCAGTTGCTGCTATATGACGTTCACGTATTCCAGTGCGCGAAAAAATCCACTCATCGGTGGTATTAATCAATTTTTCCAACTCAGCATTGGTTAATATTTTTTTCGGAAGGTAACTGCCCGTACTTAAAATTTTTGAATGAAGCATAAATTCGTATTAAACCTGTGTATTTATTGTTTTATTGGTTTGATTGTCAGACTTGGATTCAACCTGTACAGATTGGATGTGTTCGATTTCCAGTTGCTTTGTAATTCTTTCTAACACACCACTTCTTGCTTCTTCTGCTGCCACATGAATTGCATGATAAAAACCAATTTCATCTACACCACCATGACTTTTAACCACAATACCACGCAAACCTAAAAAGCTAGCGCCATTATATCGACGCGGATCCAACCGTTTTTTGAATGCTTTTAATACTGGCATAGCAGCTAATGCCATTAATTTTGTAAAAATATTCTTTTTAAACTCTTGGGTTAAAAATTTACCCATCATATGCGCTAAACCTTCTGTCGTTTTGAGTGCCACATTTCCTACAAAGCCATCGCAAACCACTAAGTCAGCAGTGCCTTTAAAAATATCATCGCCTTCAATGTTGCCATAAAAATTCAAGTGACTGGCGCGCAATAACTCACCTGTTTTCTTAACAACTTCATTGCCTTTAATATCTTCAGAGCCAATATTCAGCAAACCAACAGTGGGATTGTCTTTATGCTCAATACAACTGACTAACATCGCTCCCATGACTGCAAACTGCAATAACTGTTCTGCAGTACAGTCTGCATTTGCACCTAAATCTAGCATATATGTGCTACCTTTTTCAGAAGGCAAGGTAGAAGCAATTGCTGGGCGGTCAATGCCAGGTAATGTTTTCAACACAAAGCGTGCGGTAGCCATTAATGCACCGGTATTGCCAGCGCTAACACATGCGTTTGCCTCACCATTTTTAGTCAAGTTAATTGCAACGCGCATGGATGAGTCTTTTTTGTTTTTTAAGGCGCTTTGTGGTGATTCATCCATCAATACCACCTCAGTGGCATGATGAACGCGCAGTCTTGGCCCTGTTGAGGCTTTTTGTGCTTTGAATTCAGCTTTTATGGCATCTTCTAACCCGACTAATACAATGTTGAGCTCATGATCTTCGGCGATGGCTCTAAGCGCAGCTGGTACTGTGACGTGGGGGCCATGGTCGCCACCCATGGCGTCAATCGCTATGGTGATTTCCATTATTTTTTGCCTAGAAACCTAAATTTAGAAAGCATTAGATTGTTGATGATAAGGTGGCCAAATGTGACATTGCGAATGTGCTTATTATTGCATCATAAACACTTACGCCGCGAAATATTAATTTAGCGCGGCGCAAACAAAAGAAACATGAGTTGAGTTACTCGCCCTTAGCTGGCATTACTTTACGCCCACGGTAAAAGCCACTTGGACTAACGTGATGACGTAAGTGTGTTTCGCCAGTTGTTGGCTCTACGGCCAAAGGTGGGTTAACTAAAAAGTCATGCGAACGATGCATGCCACGTTTTGATGGTGTTTTTTTGTTTTGCTGAACTGCCATGATGATGCTCCAAACGTAAATTATAAACGTGCTAAAAAACTAATCAGCGATTTTAATCTATTTTGCACATTGCTGCAAACATAAAAGTATATGCTTAATTAATGAGTTAATAGCAAAAACCCGTGTCAATAAAGTAGGCATGGGCCTGTTTTTTCTAATCATTCAAAAAAGGATTTAATATATTGATATGATTAATGCATAATTTTACGAATAAACTCACCTATCTCTTGCTCAACTAAGGGCTTGCTGAATAAATAGCCTTGTGCGATATCGCAATCCAATTTCTTTAAAAAAGATAATTGTTCTTTAGTTTCTACACCTTCAGCGACGACTCTTAAGCCTAATCCATGCGCCATGGCTATTGCTGATTCAACTAATACTTTATCTTCGGCATATTCGGGGACGCCTCGTATAAAACCACGATCTATCTTTAAGCTGGTAAAGGGATAGTTACGTAAATAGCTTAATGATGAATAACCGGTACCAAAATCATCCATTGCTAAGCCAATGCCTATGCTTTTAAGGGCCCGCAAAGCAGTATCGATTTCCACATTAGCATTTAAAAATAGGCCTTCGGTTATTTCGAGTACCACATGACTTCCGGCAATGCTATTTGACTCGAGAGCCTTCTCAATAAACGAGACGAAATCAGCATCAGGTAATTGTCGAGGGGAGATGTTAATCGCTAATTTAAAATCATCATCTAATTGGCTTTTACAGCTATTCATCCATATTAGCGCTTCTGATATTACAAATTGGCCAATAGGTACAATTAATCCTGATTGTTCTGCAATTGGTATGAACTCAGCAGGGCCAACTAAACCTAATTCAGCATTTTCCCAACGTAGTAAGGCTTCGACTCCAATTAAAGCTTGGTTATTTACATTAATAAGTGGCTGATAACATAAGTAAAGCTCATCTTTTTCTAAAGCATTATGTAACTGCCCCTCTACTTTAAAGCGACGTAATACGTCCTGATTCATGGATTTAGTATAGTAACAATACCCACCACGCCCTTCTTCTTTAGCACGGTACATTGCTGTGTCTGCATTCCTCAACAACTCTGAACCATTCTCACCATTTTCAGGATAAATAGCGATGCCGATACTGACCGTAATATTAAAGTTCCTGTTGTTTGATTTAAAAACTGGTTTAAATTGCTTCAGTAAATTGTCCATGATCGTTGCGAGAGGCAGGCTGTTTTCAATATTATTGACGACCACAACAAACTCATCACCACCAAACCGTGCCACAACATCCCTTTCACGCACTGTATTTTGTAGCCGTTGTGCGATATTGTTTAGCAGCAGGTCACCTTCTTCATGGCCTAATGTGTCGTTAACTTGTTTGAAATTATCTAAATCTAGAAAATATAGTGCAAGCTTATTTTTTGACTGCTTGGCCTTTAGTAACATTTTTTGCAATTGCTGAAAAAGCATTGCACGATTAGGCAGATTCGTCAGTGGATCATAAAAAGCCTGATGTGCAATTTCTTGCTCTTGTTTTTTGTGCCGAGTAATATCTTCTTTTATTATCATGAATCGATCCAGCTTGCCTTCATAGTCTAACAAAGGTGAAAGACGAACACTCTCCCAAAAATACTCGCCACTTTTTTTACGGCTGTGCAACTCACCTTCCCATAGCTTCAAAGGCTTAGTTTTTTCCCAAATATCGCAAAAAGCTCCTGGTGATGTATTACATGCATCAAATACGGTGGATTTTTTGCCTAATAGCTCGGTAGAATTAAAGCCGCTAGCCAATTCGGTAGCATGGTTCACATATTCAATTTTGCCATTAAGATCAGTAATCTTAACAGTCACTGGGCTTTGCTCAAGCGCCTCAGACAGAATATTCAACCTTCCTCTGGCTTCAAGTACATTCAGGTGATTTTCATGAATAGTATTTAAGTTTAATTGAACACTTTCATGAAAGCGCTCAATTAAATCTAAAGATTTTTTGGAATAACTGTTCTCTTTATTATCTAAAACGCAAAAAGTGCCGAAAAGCTGACCAGAAGGCCAAAACAAAGGCTTGCCGAAGTAAGAGACCATGCCATGCGGTATAAACCATTCCGAGCCTGCGTTGGAAACAAGCAAAGGTTTTTGGGTTTCTAAAACGGCATCACAATAAACCCCTACGTTTAAACCAAATGCATCACCTGGCTTAAATGCATTGCCATCAGTATTGCTGCGAACAAATACTTCAAGCTCACTAGGTTGCGCCCTTACAATAAGTGCAACTGGCACATCAATAACGCTAGCAACTAAGTCTGTCGTAACCTGCCAGCTATTAATATACACTTCTGGAATTGAAGTATTCAATAAAAAATACTTCGAATTGCCTTCCTTATTTTGTGGGTTAATCAGCCCATTCCCAGGCAAAGGTATTGATGGTCCATGCATAACCACTTCCCTTTTAAAATAGCGTGTTACATATTTACTCTTTATATTTATAAACGTATATTACGGAGCTTACGTATTTTTCTAATTCTATTTTTAAGTAACATCTTGCGGAGCAAAAAATTTACTAATTTCAACGATTTTTAAATCACTTAATTTAACATCCTTAAAACATGAACATGCATATTGTACTAACCATCCTCTAGGGTTGCGATACTCAGTTATTTAAAGCGGCCTTTTAATACCGCAAATGGGTTTGGCTTGACACCGCTTTCTGTGCTCGCTTCCATACAGTCTGATTCATGCATCACACCCATGGGCATCGCAATAATCAGCTCATCCTCAATCATCTCAATCAAGCTCATCGATACTGAAGTCTCTACCCAATCAATATCATCGGGTTCATTTTCACTAGGGGCTGTATCACTAATTACATAATCAGACTCAAACGATAGATCAATATTCATGATATTTAAACAACGCTGGCAAGTGACAGGCAATATAGTCCACACTCTCAAGTGTAAGCTTGGCAAATGCAGTTTGTCTTTAAAACCAGTTAGCTCATAGTTGATGCTAGCATTTATTTTATTTTGAGAATGATCTTGGGTTGCTATGACATCTAACAACCTTTCACATTGCTCAACGCGTAAATTACTTTCTACTAACTCTTGATTAAGCGCAAACTCAAGGTTATTGATTAAGATAGGTTTCATTGATTGTTCTAAGTTTTGATAAGAATATTAGCTATATTTTACGCGTTTAGGCTTTTAGTGAAAAGCATCTACTGCTATAATCTGCGCTGTTGTTGAATCAGATTAAGGCATTAACGTGTTCAAAAAAATTCTTATTGCAAACCGTGGTGAAATTGCTGTGCGTATCGTTCGTGCTTGCGCAGAAATGGGCATTAAATCTGTCGCTATTTATGCAGATGCCGATCGCAGTGCGTTGCATGTAAAAAAAGCAGATGAATCATTTAATCTTGGTAGCGACCCTGTTGCAGGTTACTTAAATGCACATAATATTGTTAATATTGCCACCGCAGCGGGCTGTGATGCATTACACCCAGGTTATGGCTTTTTATCAGAGAATCCTGAATTAGCGGCAATTTGTGCACGACGTGGTATTAAATTTATTGGCCCGAATTCGAGCGTAATTGCAAAAATGGGTGACAAAGTGCAGGCCCGTGCTGCAATGACAGGCGCAGGTATCCCTTGCACCCCTGGCAGTGATGGGAACTTAGCCGATTTGCAAGAAGCTGTAAAATTAGCAAAGAAAATTGGTTACCCAATCATGCTTAAAGCGACTAATGGTGGTGGTGGTCGAGGAATTCGTCGCTGCGACTCTGAAAAAGATCTTTTAGTTAACTATGAGCGCGTTATATCAGAAGCCAGCAAAGCATTCGGCAAACCTGAACTCTTTTTAGAAAAGTGTGTGGTCAATCCCAAACATATTGAAGTACAAGTATTGGGTGATAGCAAAGGTAATGCTATTCACTTATACGAGAGGGATTGCTCGATACAACGTCGTAATCAAAAATTGATTGAAATTGCGCCCTCACCGCAAATAAGTGAAGAACAACGGAACTACATCGGCGCATTGGCAGTGAAAGCAGCTAAAGCAGTTGGCTACGAAAATGCCGGAACTGTTGAGTTTTTATTAGACACCGACAATAATTTCTACTTCATGGAAATGAATACGCGTTTACAAGTAGAGCATACGATTACCGAAGCTATTACTGGTGTAGATATTGTTCAAGAACAAATTCGCATCGCTTATGGTTTGCCTTTGCAATACAGGCAGGATGAAATTAAGTATCGTGGTTTTGCCATGGAGTATCGTATTAATGCCGAAGATCCTAAAAATGACTTTCTACCAAGCTTTGGCAAAGTGACACGTTATTATTCACCAGGTGGCCCAGGTGTGCGTATGGATGCAGCTATTTATACGGGCTATGTGATACCTCCTTACTATGATTCTATGTGCGGAAAACTGACAGTATGGGCATTGACTTGGCCAAGCGTGATTGAGCGTGGCCGCAGAGCTTTGGATGATATGGAAGTTTATGGGATAAAAACAACTATTCCTTACTATCAAGAAATTATGAAACATACTGAATTTAGAAATGCAGAATTCAATACCAGTTTTGTTGAAGCAAACCCTCAACTAACAAACTATGCTATTCAATTACCCCCTGAACTCGTGGCAGCGGCAATATCAGCTGCAATTGCTGCGCATGAAGGTGTTTAAAAAATCCAATATTTAAAGAGTTTTAATTATGAGCAAAATTAACATTACAGAATTAGTTTTACGAGATGGCCATCAATGTAAGATTGCAACACGCTTACGTACAGAAGACATGCTACCTATTTGTTCAAAACTAGATTCCATTGGCTTTTGGTCACTTGAGGCATGGGGTGGTGCAACATTTGATGCTTGTGTTCGTTTTTTAAAAGAAGACCCATGGGAACGCTTAGCTAAACTACGCAAGGCTTTGCCTAATAGCCGTATACAAATGTTATTACGGGGTCAAAACTTACTTGGTTATCGTCATTACTCTGACGATGTCGTGCGTGCATTCGTGCAAAAGTCTGCAGATAATGGTGTGGATGTATTCCGTATTTTTGATGCGATGAATGATCTACGCAATTTAAAAATATCGATTGACGCGGTTAAGAAAGCCAAGAAAACTGCTGAGGGCACTATTAGCTATACTACTAGCCCCAAACATGATATTGCACATTTTGTTGCTCTTGCAAAAGAACTAGAAGCTATGGGCTGCGACACTTTGGCGGTTAAAGATATGGCGAGTTTATTAACACCACAAACAACAACAACATTAGTTAAAGCTCTTAAAGCTGAGATTAACATACCAATTCATCTTCACAGCCATGCAACTTCTGGCTTAGCAAGTTTAAATCTAATGCGTGGTGTAGAAAATGGCGCCACCATGATTGACACCTGTAACTCAGCATTTAGTGAGGGTGCTAGCCACCCTACTACAGAAAGCATTATCGCCGCACTACAAGGCACAGAATATGACACAGGCCTAGATATTGGTGCTGTTCAAGAAGTCGGTGAATATTTTCGTGAAGTGCGTAAAAAATACTGGCAATTTGAAAGTCAATTTACTGGTGTAGATACTCGTGTATTAGTAAATCAAGTGCCCGGCGGTATGATTTCAAATTTAAGCAATCAGCTTAAAGAACAAGGCGCAATCGATAAAATGAATGCGGTACTCGAAGAGATTCCTCTTGTGCGTAAAGATTTAGGTTACCCTCCTCTGGTTACACCAACATCACAAATTGTCGGCACACAAGCTGTATTAAATGTAATGACTGGTGAACGTTATAAAACAGTGACTAATGAAGTTAAAAATTACTTCTTAGGTCAATACGGAAAATCAATTAGCCCGGTTGATACCGAGGTGCAAAAAATTGCTATTGGTGATGCTGATGTGATTACTTGCCGACCTGCCGACTTACTGGAGCCAGAACTCGATAAACTGAAAGCAGAAATAGATCGTAACGCTAAAAGTGAAGAAGATGTTTTAACCTACGCAATGTTCCCAGATATTGGTGAAACATTCCTAAAAGAGCGCAATGCGAATTCATTACAGCCAGAACAATTATTGTCAAAAGAAGAAGTGCAGTCACATGGCCCAAGATATGCGCCAAGTGAATTTAATGTAACGCTACATGGCGAAACATTCCATATAAACCTCACTGGAAGTGGCCATGAAGGTGAAGAGAAAAGGCCATTTTATGTTTCCGTAGATGGTATTGCTGAAGAAGTAATCGTTGAAACTTTGGATGAAATTGAATTAAGTAATAACGGTAGTTCAACTGGTAAGAGAAGAAAAGTCTCAGAAAAATCAACTTCTGGAGATAGATCCCGACCACATCATAAAGGCTGTGTAACAACAGCTATGCCAGGTACTATCATCGATATTAAAGTTAATGTTGGTGATAAAGTCAAAGCTGGAGATGGCGTATTAGTCATTGAAGCGATGAAAATGGAGAATGAAATTCAAGCTTCAACTTCAGGTACCGTGGTTTCTGTTAATGTGGCAAAAGGTGATGCTGTCACACCCGATGAAACGCTGTTGGAAATTCAACCTGAATAATATTAATATATATTAATAAAAGCCGGCAGCATAAACCTGTCAGCTTTATTTTCAATCATCTAAAACACTACAGTATATGGAACAACAGTTAATATTAGCCTCATCTTCAATTTACAGACGTGATTTACTAGAAAAATTACAGCTTCCCTTTTCTAGTATTTCACCCGATGTTGATGAAACTGCATTAGACAATGAGAAACCTAATGAAACGGCTATCAGGCTTGCTAAAGAAAAAGCTAAAAAAATCGCCTTAGATCACCCTAGCGCTTTGATCATTGGCTGTGATCAAGTGGCAGTTCTAGATGATATTGAGCTTGGCAAACCAATTCATCATGATAAAGCAGTGGCACAATTAAAATTAATGCGAGGCCGAGAAGTGTATTTTCACACGGCCTTATGTTTATATAATGCGAAGAGTAAACATATGCAGGCTGAAAACGTAGTTTATGTTGTTAAGTTTAAAACACTCAGTGATATGCAAATTGAACGATATTTAACGAAAGAACAGCCGTATCATTGTGCTGGCAGCGCTAAGTCTGAAGGGTTAGGCATTGCTCTAATGGAAAGTATGGTCGGTGAAGACCCAAACGCACTAATTGGATTACCACTAATCAAACTAATTAATATGCTAGAAAATGAAGACGTCAACGTAATATAAGTGCATTCGTTTAAATTAACATTCATCATTATTTGATACATCAAAAAATTGGAGGAAATATGCTTAAACGCCGTGCTATAACATCACTAGTTGTATTAACCTTTGTTTCCACCCTGTCATCAATAGCCATTGCTACGGATCAAATTGTAGAAACTCGGAGCACCTTAGCTGATCAAAAAAGTGTCGCTGTAACAATTTACAATGGTGACCTAGCATTAGTTAAAGACACACGTACAGTAAAACTAAATAAAGGGTTGAATGTAGTCGCTTTACGTGATGTAAGTGCAAAAATTCGTCCAGAAACTGCGCTTTTACGCAGTATTAATGCACCTGGTAGCCTTGCTCTTTTAGAACAAAATTTTGATTACGACTTGCTTTCACCAAAGAAAATGTTAGAAAAGTTTGTTGGAAAAACAGTCACTGTCATCAAAACAAACCCTGCAACAGGTCAAGAGAGTTCAGAAAAAGCAGAAGTGCTATCAGCCAATAATGGCATAGTACTTAAAATAGGTAATCGTATAGAAACAGGTGTGCCAGGTAGGATTGTCTACGACGACGTGCCCGATAACTTACGTGACCGTCCTACCTTAATAACTCATCTAAACAATAAGGGTGTACAAAACCAAACGGTAGAATTAAGTTATTTGACAAGCGGTTTAGGCTGGGCAGCTGATTACGTTGCCGAATTAAATGACAAAAAGGATCAGTTAGACTTGTCTGGCTGGGTAACACTTAAAAATATGAGTGGTGCAAGCTATAACAATGCAAAACTTCAATTAGTTGCAGGTGACGTTAACCGTGTTAGTCGTCGGTCTAGCCGCTCTAATATGAAAGGGATGAGAAGCGAGATGGTAATGGATGCAGCGGCAGCACCAATGGCGCAAGAGGGTTTATTAGAGTTTCACTTATATAGTTTAAAGCGTCCAACGACCATAAAAGAAAACCAAACCAAACAAGTCGCCTTACTTTCAGCTATTAAAATACCTGTAATGAAAGAATTAGTTCTGCAAGGTGCGCAACATTACTATCGTGGCCAATATGGTCAAATTGGCACAAAAATGAAAGTAGGTGTTTATATTGAATTTGATAATAAAGAAGCTTCGCAGCTAGGCATGCCGCTACCTAAAGGTGTGGTGCGGGTGTACAAAAAGGATAGTCAGGGTAATGCACAGTTCGTAGGTGAGGATCGTATTGATCACACACCTAAAAATGAAAAAGTACGTTTGAAGCTAGGTAACTCTTTTGATGTTACAGCGGATAAAAAACAAACAGATTTTAAGAAAGTATCAAATCGGGAATATAAAACAGCATTTGAGATTTTGCTTAAAAATGCAAAGAGCACACCAGTCACTGTAATAGTGCAAGAGCCTATAGGTGGTGATTGGGAAATTCTTTCAGAAAGTACATTACATTCAAAAGTAGATAGCCATACTGCACAGTGGAAAATTAAAATACCTGCTGAAGGAAAAACAAAACTAACTTACCGTGCAATTGTTAAGTACTAAAGAAACTATATAATGGCAAATAAACACGGCACCCTATACTTCATACCTGTCACTATGGGTGCTGATAATATCAGCCAAGTAATTCCTTCTGATGTGATCAGCATTGCGCAAAAGTTAGATGAGTTTATTGTAGAAAATGAAAAAACTGCACGACATTTCTTGGGTGTAATTAAGCACAAAAAATCCATACGTGACATTGTTTTTAAAACACTTAATCAACGTACGACAGACAAAGAGTTGCCAGCACTATTGCATTCCCTTCATTCGGGCAAAGATATAGGACTGATGAGTGAAGCGGGTTGCCCTGGTATAGCTGACCCTGGCGCCAAACTGGCTTTGCTAGCGCATCAAAAAGGGATTCGTGTTGCACCTTTAGTAGGCCCTTCCTCTATTTTACTTAGCCTGATGGCTAGCGGCCTAAATGGCCAACGTTTTACATTTTTAGGTTATATTCCAAGCGATAAAACGGCACGTATCAACCGGTTAATATCGCTAGAAAAAGAGTCAAAAATACACAACACAACTCAACTGTTTATAGAAACGCCTTATCGTAATCAACACATGCTGAAAGACATTTTGAGTAACTGCAGCGGTGAAACACAACTATGTATTGCATGTAATGTGAGTTTAGATAATGAGTATATTGTGACGAAGCGAATAAAAGACTGGAAACAAAGTGAATTGCCAGATATACACAAAAAACCAACAGTGTTTTTAATACTTGCTGCTTAATTAGATTTCGAGGTTTAATTTATTGAGTAATAATTTCTTTACCGGCCCATAACTACGTCGATGAACTGGCGATGGGCCGTGTTGCTGCAATGAAGCCATATGTACTTTCGTTGGGTAACCCTTATGCTGTGCAAAACCATATTGAGGATATTGCTTATCTAATTGATATAAATTTGCATCTCTTGCTGTTTTGGCTAAAATTGAAGCAGCAGAAATTTCTTGTACTTTACTATCTCCTTTGATAATCGCTTCACAAGGCAAAGTAATCTTAGGGCACTTATTCCCGTCAACTTGCACCGAAATAACCGTTGAAATTAATTCTACTGAAAACTTGCTTTGCATTGTTTCAATTGCACGTTTCATTGCCAGCAAACTTGCTTGAAGTATATTGATCGCATCAATCTCTTCTACGCTACTTGTTGCAATGGCCCATGCCAATGCGTGCTGCTTTATTTGGGTAGCAAGCAGGTAACGTTTTTTTTCTGATAGTTTTTTGGAATCTACCAAACCTAATATAGGATGGTTGGGATTCAGAATTACTGCAGCTGCAAATACATCACCAGCAAGCGGCCCTCGTCCAGCTTCATCAACACCACAAATTAACTGTCTCATGCTAATAACTAGTTAGATAAATATGTTAAGACGACATCAGCTGACTTATTTGCAGAGTCTTGTCGTAAAGATTGATGTATTTCAGTAAACGCTAGTCGCATTGTTTTAAGTTGGTCAGCATCACCTAATATAGTCAGAATTGTTTCGGATATATTACTTGGTGTGGCCTCTTTCTGTAAAAGCTCTGGTACTAAAAACTTACCAGCTAGAATATTAGGCAAGCCGACGTATGGTAAATAATTCATGGATTTCAACATATACCAGCTTAGTTGCGACATGCGATAAGTAATAACCATTGGACGCTTCAATAAAGCAGCTTCTAATGTAGCAGTACCCGAAGCTACTATCACGGCATCACTAGCTTGCATTGCATCAAGTGAGTGGCCAAACAAAAGCTTTAAATTTAGCGGCTCGTGCACATGCTTTTCTATCGCAATCTCAAATATTTTACGTGTTTCTCTTGTAATTAATGGAACAAGAAATAATGCATTCGGTCTTTTCTCTGCGATTGCTTGTGCAGTTTTCACTAAGAGCTCAGCATGCTGATCAACTTCTGATAGGCGACTACCAGGTAGCATGGCAATAATAAAATCATCTTGTTTTAAGTTAAGCACATCACGCGCTTGTTCTTTGCTTGGGTTAATAGGAATTTCATCAGCAAGTGGGTGACCTACATAAGTAACAGGTAAGTTAACCGCATCATATAATTCCGGTTCAAAAGGAAATAAAGCCAGCATATGCGTGACTGCACGTTTTATTTTGTGAATGCGCCCGCCTCGCCAAGCCCAAATGGATGGGCTGACATAATGAATAGTGGGTATACCATGCATTTTAAGTTTATTTTCGAGCCAAAAATTAAAATCAGGCGCATCAATTCCGATGAATACATCAGGCTTTTGTTCTAATATCTGTTTAAGTAAATTTTTACGCAGTTTAAGTAAACCATACAGATGTTTGATTACTTCTAAGTACCCACGTACAGAAAGTTGCTCCATAGGGTATAAAGTTTTAGCGCCAGCTGACATCATTTTTGGACCGGCAATACCAAAGAAAGTTAAATCCCTTTGTCTAGCATTTAGAGCTTGAATTAAGTGTGCACCAAGTAAATCACCAGAGGGCTCACCCGCAACAATTGCAATTTTTGGCATATGGATTAATTAACGAATAGTTCCGTGATGTGGAGCAGACGGAAAGTATGATAACAGTTCTGTTTTATCTAAATAGTAGCTTTTGCGATTTATGGAAGGAAATTTGATCGCAGTATGACTACTAATACCTGGATTTGTATCGATCCTCACATTGACCTCAGCGGTTGAGTATACGCCAACTTTGACAGCACTATCTTTTTGCGCTTTAGATACAGTTAATGAAGTATAGTTGGTTTTATTATCCATATTTTACTTTATAAGTATATCTTAACTATTTGATTATATTGATATATTATATTTCTTTAAGAATGCACATCATTCCAGCTTCTGCAACTACCTTACCATCCACTCTTGCCACCCCTTTATATTTCCATATTCCTTTTAAAATACGGATGATTTTGACGTCTAATATAATCTGATCACCTGGGGATACTGGCTTTTTAAAACGTGCACTATCAATACCTGCAAAGTAATATACAGAGTCTTCCGTAGGTTTAATACCCATTGTTTTAAAGGATAAAATTGCTGCTGCTTGTGCCATGGCTTCGACAATAAGCACACCAGGCATCACAGGGTGATACGGAAAGTGTCCAGGGAAAAAAGGCTCATTAACCGTAACATTTTTTAATGCTGTAATATTTTTGCCGACTTCCATAGAAACCACTCTGTCAATCAGCACAAATGGGTAACGATGTGGCAGATGATCCAAAATTTCGTTGATATTCATGCTTGTATCTATGATGTCTGTCATATAACGCTTTCTAGAATCTTTTAATATTTAGATTGTTGGTGAATAATTTTTTCTAGCGCTTTTATTTTTTCACTCAGTTGGCTTAAATGGCGAATATTTGCCGCAGCTTTTAGCCATTGATTATGTTCTTGAAAAGGCATTATTGCAGTGTAAGTACCTTCTTTTTTAATTGATCGTGTAATCATTGAACCTGGAGATATTGTGACATTATCAACAACTTTCAAATGACCTAAAATATTAGCCGCGCCACCAATTTTACAGTGTTTGCCAATAAGTGCACTACCGGCTATACCCACACAACCCGCGATAACCGTATGTTCGCCAATAATACAGTTGTGCGCTATTTGAACTTGGTTATCAATTTTAACACCCTCTCCTATAATCGTGTCGTCTATTGCGCCGCGGTCAATCGCTGTATTTGCTCCAATATCTACATGATTCTGGATAACAACACTGCCGACTTGTGGGATTTTAAGCCATTGCTTTATGGCATTATTGTTCCTTTTTTCAGCATATCCGAACCCATCGCTACCAATTACACACCCAGAGAATAGATGGCAATGTTGGCCAATCGTTATGCCATGTTTAATCGTGACATTTGATTCTAATACAGTGTGATCACCAATCTCAACATTTTTCTCTACAACAGTACCTGAACCAATAACCACATATTCGCCTAGTGTGGCACCAGCCTCAATGACTACATTTGGACCTATGCTACAACTTACTGGAATTTTACATGAAGCATCTACGACACTACTGTGATGGCACCCTGACAATCTAATATCAACTGGATTAAGCAATGATGATACTTTAGCAAAATACGCATAAGGATTGTCAGTAATTATTTTGGGTATTGCAGTTAGGTTTGCATGTTCAGGTTTCAATATAACTGCACATGCTTCAGTCTTATCCAATTGAGCAGTATATTTTGTATCAATAAAGAAACTAATGGCATTGCTGTCGGCTAACGCCAATGAGCCTACTTTAGTAATTTCAACATTAGGATTGCCAGATGTTTCCCCGCCTAGTTTTTCAACAAAACTCTTAAGCGAAAAGCTTGTGCGCATTTAGACGATCCATAAGCATTATTTTTTACCCAGATGGGATAGAACTTTGTCAGTAATATCTATTTTCTTACTGGCATAAGCAACACCACCATAGACTACTAAATCAAATTTTTCAGCTATAGAAACCGTTCTTACAGCTTCATTAATACGATCCTGCAGTGAGGAAAGCTCTTCATTTTTACGTAAATTAATATCTTCACGTAATTCGAGTTGTTTTCTGCGAAATTCTGTTTTTAAGCTGGTGATCTCACGTTCTTTAGTTCTTCTTTCAGTAGCACTTAATACAACACCTTCTTTATCTATTGCTGTCTCAAGTGCACGTATTTTTTTTTGTATTTTATCCAACTCTAGTGAACGAGGACTAAATTCTTTCTCTAATTTTTTCCCACTTTCTGCAGTTTGTGGCGCTTCTTTCAGAATTTTATCAACCTGAACGTAACCAATTTTTAGCTCAGCAGCACTTATGCTTAAAGAAACTGTTATTAAGCTTAGAAAAATCAAAGCTTTAAATTTATGAATCAAGAATTAATCTCCAAATTATTTATTAGCATATTTAAGTTTACCTGTCATTCTACAACCAAAATCAACAATCAAGGATTTAACTTAGAACTGCTGCCCTAATTGGAATTGTATTGCTTCTGTACGATCGTCATCATCTGCATTAAGCGCCTGAGCAAACACCAATTTCAAAGGCCCAAATGGTGAAAACCAACTAAGACCCAAACCAGTGCTATATCTCAACTCGCCAGTCTCGAATGCTTCGTCCTCACCAAAAGCTTTACCCACATCAAAAAACGTACTTAAACGAAATTGTTTTGATTTAAGAAATGGTACAGGGAAAAACACTTCAGCATTTCCCACCACACTACGTGTTCCACCGACAGAAAAGTCATTGCCTGTAGCAGGGTCAATACCACGAGGCCCAATAGTGCCGTTTTCATATCCGCGTACCGAATTAACGCCACCTACATAAAAGTTTTTAAAGAAAGGATATGGTTCACCGCCATAACTATCAGCGTAGCCTAGCTCACCGTTCAGGCTAAGGACTACATTTTCATAAATATCTTTAAACCATGCATGCTGATACTTGACTTTGTAATATTGCAAATCCAACCCTGGAATACCGACTTCTGCAGTTAGTCGTTGCAGTACACCTCTATTTGTAAAAAGTAAATTATCACGAGAGTCATAAGTCCAGCCAATAGACGCTTGAATAGAATTGGCGTCACATCCGGTGCGGTTACCGCAGAATTGAATATATTGAATTGGACTATCATCTTCCAAGGTAATCTCTGTCAAATCACCAGTCAGGCCGACAGAGAGAAAACTTCTTTCTGTTAAGGGCAGCCCGAACCTAACACCAAGGCCATAAGACTCACTAGTGTAAGTACCGATATCAGCAGTATTGTCGGTGCCAGTATCCACATCACGACGATAAATATCAAACCCCCTACTAATACCATCCGGGGTAAAAAAAGGATCAGTAAAAGATAGTGAGTAGACAGTATTGACACTACTTGTATTCAGCACTGCTGAGACGCGGTTACCCGTACCTAAAAAGTTTTGCTGAGTGACATTAAATCCAAATACAATACCCTCATTACTGGAAAGACCAGCTCCAAATTGCACACTACCGGTAGACCTTTCAAGAACATTAATATTCATATCGACTTGGTCTGTGCTGCCAGGTACTGCAGGTGTTTCAATGTCAACATTATCAAAATATTGTGTTCTATCCAAGCGCTCTTTAGATCGCTTAATCTTATCGCCGGCATACCATGCTGATTCTAACTGCCGCATTTCTCTTCGAAGGACTTTATCTTTGGTGTTTATATTGCCAGTTAAATTAATGCGGCGCACATAAACACGTCTCCCTGGGTCAACAAAAAAAGTGAATGCGGCTGTATGATCTTCTTTATTGATTTCTGGTATAGCATTGACATTTGCAAATGCATAGCCTTCATTACTTAATCGATCACTTAATGCTTTGCTGGTCTCAGTAATAAGTTGTCGATTAAAAGTATCTCCTTCTTTAATCGTAATAAGTGGTAGTAACTCTTCTTCTGGCATTTGCAATTCGCCAGCTAGCTTAGTTCCAGTAATGGTATATTTTTCACCTTCAGTGAGATTGACCGTTATATATATATCTTGTTTATCAGGAGAAATAGCAACTTGTGTTGAATCAACAGAGAACTCTAAATAGCCTTGGTTCATATAAAAAGATTTAAGCGTTTCTAGATCAGCAGAAAGTTTCTGCTTAGAATATTGATCATCTTTATTCCACCAACTCATCCAATTAGGGGTTGTTAGAAGGAACTCAGCGCGCAGATCATCCGTAGTATATACATCGTTACCAATGATATTAATATCACGAATTTTAGCGACTACGCCCTCTTCAATTTCAAAACTCACACCAACACGATTGCGTTCTAAAGGACTAACTATGGCTTTTACTGAGGCGCCATATTTACCTGTGGATAAGTATTGGCGTTTAATTTCCTGTTCTGCACGATCTAATTGAGATTTATCAAAAATCAGGCCTTCAGAAATGCCAATCTGTTTCAAGCCTTCTGCCATTTTATCAGAAGGAAATGATCGATTGCCACTAAAGCTAATATTCGCTATCGCTGAACGCTCTTGTACTGTTACTAATAAAACATTGTCATCAGCTTCAATACGTATATCTTTGAAAAATCCAGTACCATAAAGTGATTTAATTGCTCGTGTGGCTTTTGCATCAGTCATCGTGTCACCGACTTGTACTGGCAAATAATTAAATATTGTGCCTGCCTCCGTGCGCTGCAGACCTTCTACACGAATATCTTTAACGATGAAATCATCGAGCGCAAGTGCTGGAAAACTAAAAAGCGAAAAAATAATTGCTGAAATAAAACGTGACTTAATCAAATCATCATCCAACCATTAATCTATTAATATCATTTAAAAAAGCTACAATCATAAGCAAACTAAGTAGTCCAAATCCAATTTTTTGGCCGGTCATCATCACGTTCTCAGACACGGGTGAACCTTTGATAATTTCAGCAATATAATACATTAAATGCCCGCCATCTAAAACAGGTATTGGCAAAAGGTTTAAAACACCAATACTAATACTGATCAATGCCAAAAAGCTTAAAAAAGCTTTTAAACCCATACCTGCACTCTCACCCGCATAGGATGCAATAGTTACTGGCCCACTTATACTTTTCCAAGATACTTCACCAATAACCATATTCCATAGCATTTTCAAGCTAAATAGTGATGTTTTCCAAGTTTTGATACTTGCGATTTTCAAACTAGCCATGACAGAAAAATTCTGTTTAACCAACAATTCATCAAGCTTTTTTTGATCTATTTTTGCTGAAGCACCAATTTTTCCGACTAACTGACTGCCTTCTTTTACCCCTTTAGGCGTTACTGCTAGATTTACAATCTGTGTTTTGCGTTGGATTATAAATTGCAATGTTTTATCTGGATTGGTTTTGATAATGTGTACAGCATCCTGCCAACTATTGACTTGCAATGCATCGATGCTTATAACCTTATCCCCATGCATTAAGCCGGATTTTTTTGCAGGCCCATCTGGCAACACCTGATCTATTACGGCAGGCATAGTTGGCATAAATGCTTTTATACCAATTTTTTCTAACACATCAATTTCTGTGTTTTTATCAAGAGTAGCTAAATTTAATTTATGGGTACTCAATTCATTATTAGTATTAACCACTTCAATAGTAACAACTTTATTTTCAATTAAGGCTTCAAGAAATGCCCATCTTGCTTCAGACCAAGTTTTAATCGATTTACCATCTATTTTTTCAATCACTTCACCTGAAACAAACTGTGCTTGAGCAGCAGAACTAGCAATTGTTACTTGGCCAATAACCGGTCGCAAGCCAATAGTGCCCTGCATGATTAATACCCAGTAAACTAATATCGCTAGCAATAGGTTTGCTACCGGCCCAGCTAGCACAATTGCAATGCGTTTATAAACAGATTGACGATTGAAAGCACGTGATAAATCAGCCTCAGTGTAATTTTGCACGATGGGCGCATATAACTCACCCTGACCAGCGGCTAATTGCTGGTCAGCTTCGGCTTTTAATTCATTTTCATCAAGCATTTTCACGAAACCACCCAGAGGGATAGCTGCTAGCACAAATTCCGTTTTATCTTTACCAAAGGTTTTGCTAAACAATGGTTTACCAAAGCCAATTGAGAACTTTAGCACTTTAACACCACACCAACGTGCAACTTGAAAATGGCCATATTCGTGTATTGTGACGATAATGCCAATCGTGACGATGAATGCAATAATAGTGATCAAGCGATAACCCTTACGCAATTAAGGCTTCTCGTAATAGCATTAGCAACCCATTCATTAGCAAAGCTTCGAGCTTCATTATCAACGGCTTCTAATTGCTCTAAAGAAAGAACAGCTTGTGTTGGTATTTTTTCTAAACTATTACTGATTATTTCAGGTATCGCCATAAAACTAATTTTTTTATCTAAAAAGGCACCAACTGCGATTTCATTCGCAGCATTTAAAATAGTAGCTGCAGTGCCTCCTGCTTCTATGACGTCATAGGCTAGCTGTAAGCAAGGAAAACGTTTTTTATCAGGTGCTTCAAATTCTAGTTTAGCAATTTCTATTAAGTTTAGACTGCTCACTCCAGATTCGATGCGGTTTGGGTGGGCTAAGGCATAGGCAATTGGCGTTCGCATATCAGGATTTCCCAATTGGGCAAGCACACTGCCATCGATATATTCCACCATTGAGTGGATAACGCTTTGTGGATGAACAACTACATCAATTTTACTGGTTGGAGCATTAAACAACCAAAAGGCTTCAATCACTTCTAAGCCTTTATTCATTAAAGTTGCAGAATCGATAGTAATCTTTGCACCCATCACCCAATTAGGATGTTTTAGTGCTAGCGCTGGGGTAACATTGGCTAAATCAGACTCCGAATAGCCTCTAAAAGGCCCGCCAGAAGCCGTTAAAATAATCTTATTTACACCGCCATCAACTAAATTCTTTAATTGCTGTGGGGGCATCACCTGGAAAATAGCATTATGTTCACTATCGATAGGCAATAACGTAGCACCACCATCCTTAACCGCCTGCATAAACAAGCTCCCAGCCATGACTAGTGTTTCTTTATTAGCCAATAAAATACGTTTCCCAGCTTTAGCCGCAGCTATCGCCGGTTTCAGCCCAGCAGCACCAACAATAGCAGCCATTACAGTATCAACTTCATCATCAGAAGATACTTGTTCTAAGCCAGCTATACCAGATAAAACAACCGTTGTGCTTAATTCAGCTTTCAATGCTAAGGCTAGTTTAGTAGCGGCATTTTCATCTAGCAAAACAGCAAACTTTGGCTTAGCTTCTAAGCATTGTTTTAGCATTGCATTAACATTACTATTCGCAGCTAATGCAAATACTTTGTAGTCGTGTAAATGCCTAGAAATCACATCAAGAGTTTGCAGACCTATCGTGCCAGTACTACCTAATATCGTAATATTTTGCAATGTAAGTGGCTACCTGTAAAAGTGATAAAAATAAATTATTAGAATAGCCAGAGGCAAGCTGGGTATCAAACCATCAATCCGATCTAAAACACCCCCATGACCAGGTAGAATATTACCACTATCTTTAATGTTGGCTTGACGCTTCATCATCGATTCAAACAAATCACCAATCACACCCAAAATAGTAACTATTAATAGCAGTGGAAATAAAGCGATATTATCAATACCGAAACCAAAATATAATAAGTATGCAAACGCAGTAACAGCAATCAATGCGCCTAAAACACCTTCCCATGTTTTTCCTGGACTTATATTAGGTGCTAGTTTATGTTTACCAAAGCTCTTTCCGCTAAAGTAAGCAGCACTATCAGCTATCCAAATGGTGATCATCAATACTAAAAGCAAAGTTGGCTCAGCTGCTTTCGCGCAAACAAGGGCCAACCAAAATGAAATAATGATCAAATAGCCAATCAATGCCATGCCCCATTTGTTATTAAAAACAAAACGTTTCCATATCCAAACAAACATAACAAAAGCCCAAAAAAGAGCAGCTATTTCAAATACCATTAACGATTGATAAAATAGCAAATGAAAGCCATTAGTAATCATTGTCCAAATAAACAATCCACCTATAAGGATATATACAAGGATATAAAAAATGATTGCAGATTGTTTTAGATCTATCATCTTCGCCCACTCTATGACTGCCAACAACGAAACTAACAATGTGACGATGGCCCAGTAGTTATTCGGCAAAAAGAACATTGCAGGAATGAAAACTGCCGTGAGTAGTAAAGCTGTGATGATGCGCGTCTTAAGCATGAGTGTTATATATTGACTAATTGTTCGCTAGTTCGTCCGAACCGGCGTTCACGTTGCTGATATGATTTGATCGCTAAATCAAATGCTACTTTATCAAAGTCTGGCCATAGCGTTTCAGTAAAATAAAGTTCACTATAGGCTAGCTGCCAAAGCAAGAAATTGCTAATCCTCTGCTCACCACCTGTTCTGACAAATAAGTCAGGCTCTGGCGCATAATGCATAGATAAGTATGGAGTTAAGTCATCTTCTTGAAATTTTATATTCCCTTGAATAGCTTCATTACCAGCGGCTGCAATCATTTTATTAGTGGCCTGCATGACGTCCCATCTTGCACCGTAGTTGGCTGCTATACTAAGTGTTAAGCCAGTGTTTTTTTCGGTAAGAGCTTCCGATTCTTGAATTTTTTCAATTAATTGACTAGTGAATCGACTGCGGTCGCCAATCAAAATAAGGCGAATATTGTTTTCATGCAGTTTTGAAACCTCTTTTTTTAATGCCTCTAAAAAAAGATTCATTAAAAAAGAAATCTCTTTTTCAGGCCGCCGCCAGTTTTCACTGCTGAAAGCGAATAGTGTTAAGTATTTAATCTCCAACTTAACACATTGCTTTACCATGTCGCGCACAACTTCTACCCCACGCTGATGCCCTATTACGCGTGGCAACATACGTTTCTTTGCCCAACGACCATTTCCATCCATGATCACAGCAATATGCTTGGGAATACTAGTCAAATCAGGAATAGACTCTGTAGCGCTAGTAAAAGCACTTTTTAAAATATTTTTTGAAAATTGAATCAAAGTTGATTCCGATTAAACAGCCATCAAATCTACTTCTTTTGCTTGTAAGAGTTGATCAATTTCAGTAACGGCTTTATCTGTCATTTTCTGCACTTCATCTTGACCGCGTCGTTCATCATCATCGCTAATTTCTTTTTCTTTAACAAGTTTTTTTAGTGAATCATTAGCATCACGACGCACATTACGCACTGCCACTTTTGCATTCTCCCCTTCTGATCTTACGATTTTAGTTAAATCACGACGGCGTTCTTCTGTCAACATAGGCATTGGCACCCGGATAACATCACCATTTGTTGCAGGATTTAAGCCTAAATCAGAATCACGAATGGCTTTTTCAATAAACGCAATCATTGGCTTTTCAAACGGCTGTACATTAATTGTACGCATGTCACCTAAGTTGACGTTAGCCACTTGGTTAACAGCCACAGGCGAACCGTAATACTCGACCATCACATGATCTAACAAGCCAATATGTGCTCGGCCTGTACGCACTTTTGCCAAATTATTTTTAAAGGATTCAATCGACTTATGCATCTTCTCATCAGCCATTTTTTTAACATCTTCTAACATTCATATCTCCAACTTAATTTTTGTTATTTATTTTACAACATGTGTTCCTTCATTCTCGCCCATAATTACACGCATGAGACCATCAGGTTTAAATATACTAAAAACACAAATAGGTAAATTTTGATCACGACATAAAGTAAGCGCAGTTGCGTCCATCACTTTAAGGTTTTTATTGATCGCCTCGTCAAAAGTTATCTTAGTATAGCGCGTGGCACTCGGATTCTTTTTTGGGTCATCAGTATAAATACCATCAACCTTTGTTGCTTTGAGTAAAATTTCAGCATCCACTTCCATTCCTCGCAGGGCTGCAGCCGTATCTGTTGTGAAAAATGGATTACCTGTACCAGCTGCAAAAATAACGACTCTACCAGTGGCTAAACTACGTATTGCTTTCGCACGAATAAAAGGCTCAGCCACTTGTTCAATCGTCAGTGCAGACTGAACACGGGCATCCATGCCTACCCTACGCATTGCATCTTGCAATGCCATCGCGTTAATAACAGTAGCAAGCATACCCATGTAATCTGCACTGGTTCTATCCATGCCTGCAGCTGCAGGCGCTACGCCACGGAAGATATTACCACCACCAATAACCACACCAACCTCAACACCTAAATCAACAACTGCCTGAATTTGCTTGACGATATTATTGATTGTTTCACGGTTAATGCCATAACTATCATCCCCCATAAGCGCTTCGCCAGATAGTTTAAGCATTATGCGTTTGTATGCGGGTTGTGCCATTTTTTTCCTTATTTATTAACTTGCTATATTTTAATTATAAACCACCATAATCACCAAAGAAACTTAAAAAATAAGTTTGTTTAAACCCTACGATTAAACCATATTTTTGGTAAAAAAAAGTGGAGCCAGCTATGCTGAATCCACTTTTAATATAAATGTTTAAAAAACTAAATATTAATCGTCTAAACTTTAGCAGCAGCAGCTACTTCAGCTGCATAATCTACCACTTCTTTTTCAATACCTTCTCCAACGGTGAACATGTTAAATGAACCTATTGAGGCACTCTTTGATTTGAGGAGTTGCTCAATTGACATTTTGTCGTCTTTTACAAAAGCTTGGTTTAACAAAGTCACTTCTTTTAAGTATTTATTGACTGTACCATCAGCAATTTTATCGAACATAGCCTCTGGCTTGCCTGCTTCTTTTGCTTTTTCTATGGCAACGCGACGCTCAGTTGCAATCAGCGTTGCATCAACACCCGAAGCATCTAATGCTTTAGGTTTAGTAGCAGCCACATGCATTGCCAAGTCTTTACCCAGCGCATCATCTCCACCAACAACATCAATTAAAACGCCAATTTTGGAACCATGCACGTAGTTTGATAATTTTCCTTGCGCTTCAATACGTACAAAACGTCGAGGGGTAATGTTCTCACCAATTTTACCAACAAGTTGAGCACGTACATTTTCAACAGTATCCCCACGCATAGGCAATGCTAACGCTGCTTTAATATCGATTGGGTTGTTTGTGTTAATAATTTTAGATAGCTCAGCTACGTAACTTAAGAAGTCTTCATTTTTTGCACAGAAATCTGTCTCAGAGTTTACTTCAATTAATGTGCCTGTTTTTCCATCAGCACTTATAGTTACACCAACTGTGCCTTCTGCTGCAACACGCCCTGCTGCTTTACTTGCTTTTTTACCAAAACGTACACGTAATATCTCTTCTGCACGTGACATATCAGCTTCTGCTTCAGTTAGTGCTCTTTTACAATCCATCATTGGCGCGTCGGTTAGTGCGCGTAATGCCTTTACCATACTTGCTGTAATTTCAGCCATATTGTATTCCTTATAATTCTTTTAGTATTAAACTTAACTGCGCAATTAAAATTGAGCACTTAATAAATTCATCGAAATAAGAGCTCTACTTAGCTGGCGCCTCTTCTTCCACTTCAACAAACTCTTCTGACTCTGGTGCTGTTTTAACAATGTCAGAAATAGCATTCTCACGCCCTTCAACAATTGCATCAGCCACACCGCGCGCATACAAACGAATTGCACGGCTCGAATCATCATTACCAGGAATCACATAAGCGACAGCTTCAGGCGAATTGTTTGTATCAACAACACCAATCACTGGGATACCTAATTTTTTAGCTTCAGTAATAGCACCACTTTCATGGCCCACATCAATTATAAAAATCGCATCAGGCAAGCCACCCATTTCTTTAATACCGCCGATGGAACGTTCTAATTTTTCCATTGCACGCTTATATCCTAATGCTTCTTTTTTACCAAACTTTTCCATACCACCATCGGTTAACATTGCTTCGTAGTCTGTTAGACGTTTAATTGATTGCTTAACTGTTTTGAAGTTAGTCAGCATACCTCCTAACCAACGATGATTCACATAAGAACAACCTGAACGAACAGCCTCCTCTTTCACAATGTCACGTGCTTGACGTTTTGTACCAACAAATAGAATGCGGCCTTTATTTGCAGCTAGTGTGCGCACATACTTTTGCGCATCTTCGAAAAGTGGTAATGTTTTTTCAAGGTTAACGATATGGATTTTGTTACGATCACCAAAAATGTATTCTGCCATTTTGGGATTCCAGTAACGAGTTTGATGGCCGAAATGAACACCGGCCTCTAGCATTTCACGCATGGTAACTGACATATAATTCTCTTTTCTCTAAAGGGTTATTAATGCACACAACACAAAAAACACTTTTAATTCAACAGGTTAAATTAAAAGCACCCTAGATAAGGCTGTGTGTAGATTTTTAAATACACTTTGGTTACATAATGTAATCAGAATGTAGTGGCGGGATATTAACACTAAGCAATTGAGTTTGCTAGTGAATCTAATCATTATTTAATATAAAATACTCATCATTCAAATAACTATTTAAGGCCGCCAATATAATACGCACCGTACATCAACACGCAATAAATTAGCAATATCAGGTAATATAGAATTATCTCACTTATGAGCAGAATAGCGTGCCAAATTAGCATTTCTAATGCGTTGAGTCTCTCCAAATTCATCATCCATTATTTGGCTCAATAATGAAGGTAGCTTAAGCTTATCTAGAATTGCACTGTAGCAATCATGCAACTAAAATCTGAATATTTCTTATTGTGCCTCTTTGCTCCATATACTTTTCTCTGCTTCTTGCACATGCAAAGTAGTATTGATTTTTATCGAATCAAAACACCAGAGCAGTGTTTATGCTCGATTATATTACGAGGTTGTCAATCTATCTACTATATATATTACTTAATTCATTAATTGAGAATGGATGGTGTATTGCCTGTGTTAAAATTTGAATCTAAATCAAATTACTATTCAGCAATATATTCAACCATGACCATTGTTATCAATAATTCTCAAGATGTCGCTAAAATGCGCGTCGCTGGCAGACTCGGTTCAGAGGTGCTCGATTACATTACTCCTTTTGTAGTGGGTGGAGTAACGACGGGAAAACTAGACCAGTTATGCCATGACTATATTGTGAACGAACAACATGCCATCCCCGCACCATTAAACTATGCGCCTGACGGACACAAACCCTACCCTAAATCAATTTGCACTTCGGTAAATCATCAAATTTGTCATGGTGTCCCAGGTGAAAAAGTACTCAAAAATGGTGATGTCGTCAATATTGATATTACAGTCATTAAAGACGGTTACCATGGCGACACCTCACGTATGTTTCATGTCGGTGAAACATCGATTCAAGCTAAGCGTTTAGCCGATTTGACTTACCAAGCAATGTGGTTAGGTATTAAACAAGTAAAACCAGAAGCGACATTGGGTGACATTGGACATGCGATACAAACATTCACTGAAGCAAACGGTTTTAGCGTAGTACGCGAATTCTGTGGTCATGGCATTGGTAAAAAATTCCACGATGAACCGCAAGTGCTACATTATGGCAAGGCTGGCTCAGGGGTTAAACTTAAAGCTGGTATGATATTTACGATTGAACCCATGGTGAATGCAGGCAAGCGTGAAATCAAAGCAATGCCTGATGGCTGGACAATCGTGACAAAAGACCGCAGCCTTTCTGCACAATGGGAGCACACTATTTTAGTCACAGATAACGGCTATGAAGTGCTTACCGTTTCTGCTGGCACACCTGCCGAACCAAATTTTTCATAACTTTATTACTTCTCTATGAGCCATCTTAATGAAGCAGTACAAACTTGGCGAGACGAATTAGCCGTACAAAAAAAAGCATTACAAGAAAAGTTTGAGGTTAATAAAAATGCCAATCAACTGCTAAAATCTCACACACGTTTAGTTGATTCATTGTTAAAGAAGATTTGGCAAACAGCAAACATTGATAAGAAAATCTCTTTAATCGCCGCAGGTGGCTATGGAAGAGGTGAATTATTCCCACATTCCGATATAGACCTCCTGATTTTACTACCAGATCAAGTCTCAGACAAAACTAATCATGAGCTTGAGTCAATCATAGGTACCTTATGGGATATTGGCTTAAATGTCGGTCATAGCGTTCGTAGCTTAAAAGAATGCAGCGAAGAAGCGGCACAAGATATTACTGTACAAACTAATTTATTAGAATCACGATTGATTGTTGGAGATGCTAAGCACTTTGCAACATTTTACTCTACGATTCAACAACAATTAAAACCGTTAGCCTTTTTAAATGCAAAAGTTAGAGAACAAGAAAATAGACATACAAAACTGAATGACACTGGTTATAGTCTAGAACCGAATATTAAAGAAAGCCCGGGCGGTTTAAGAGATATTCACACTATTTTATGGTTAGCAAGGAGCCAGAGCCTGGGCTGTGACTTGGCTCAGATGCTAAAAAACAAAGTGATTGGTGTTACCAATTACAAAAGCATTTTGCGACATCAACGAAACTTAAACACGTTACGCATTCGATTGCATTATTTAGCTAAGCGCAGAGAAGATAGATTGCTTTTTGATTATCAAAATGAATTGGCGCAAAACTTAGGCTTAACCAACAATAAAAAAAAGCGCGCTAGTGAGCAGCTTATGCAAGGCTATTACCGTAGCGTTCAGCAGATTGCTTTAATTAATGAAATAATGATTGAAACGTTTAGGCAAAATCTAATACCAAACCCAGTAATTAACCCGATTAACGAGCGCTTTGTTGCAAAGCAAAATTTAATGGAGACAAAACACCCCAGGGTATTTGAAGAAAATCCAAGTGCGATTCTAGAATGCTTTTTATTGTTACAACAAAATCCGAGCCTCGATGGGCTGGGGCCTGATTGTTTGCGTCAATTACAATTATCTAAAAACCTTGTTAATTCAGCGTTTAGGCAGTCAGTTAAAAACAAACATTTATTTTTACAAATATTGTCAGAGAAAACAGGTGTCAATCACTCGCTCAGGCGTATGAATCGATACGGAATTTTAGGCAGATATATTCCTGCATTTGGTAAGGTAATCGGTCAAATGCAGCATGATTTATTCCATGTTTACACCGTGGATGAGCACACATTGAATGTTTTAGAAAATCTACGACGTTTCTCTAAGTCTGAACTAAAGCATGAGTTTCCGTTATGTAGCGAGCTTTTTGAAAGCTTTAAAAGGCCACACTTACTTTACATAGCAGCATTATTTCATGACATTGCAAAAGGCCGTGGCGGTGACCATTCAGTACTTGGTCGAGTTGATGCGCAACGATTCTGTAAGTCACATGGGTTACCTAAAGCAGATACTGATTTAGTGGTATGGCTAGTCGCATCACACTTACAGCTCTCAAAAACTGCACAAAAATCTGACTTATCTGACCCCGCTGTGATTGAAGTATTTGCTAGCTTTGTCAATAATGACTATTACCTAACTGCGCTTTATTTATTAACTGTCGCTGATGTGAGAGGCACTAGTCCCGTCGTATGGAATGCTTGGAAAGCACGTTTATTTGAGAGTTTGTTTATTGAGACGCGTAAAGTACTTAAAAACAACGCTTTCAATGTCGACTTAGCCATCGCTCAACGCAAAGAAGAGGCTCAAGGAACATTACAAAATTATGGTTTGGCACCTGATGCTTACGAAAGGCTCTGGAATGATTTTGGTGATGCTTACTTTATTCGCCATAATAATGATGAAATCGCATGGCAAACTAGGTTACTAATTCCACATCATACAACTAAAGTTCCGATTATTCGTGCGCACCTAAGCCCTAATGGCGATGGCATTCATGTCATGACCTATATGTTAGATAATGATGAGTTGTTTGCACGTATTTGCAATTTCTTCGATCGTATTGCTTATACGATTGGTGAAGCGACCGTTTTCACCACTAAACATGGTTATGCATTAAATACTTTTGTTATTTTAGAACAGGAAGTTAAATCGGTTAGTTATAGTGGTTTATTAAAATATATTGAAGAGAGCTTACTCGATAAACTAAACCCAAAATCTATTATAGAGTTTCCTTTAGAAGGTCGCATTAATCGCCAAGTCAAACATATGCCTATTGCGACTAAGGTAAGCCTTGAAAAATCTGTAGAACCTAATTATTATCTTCTTGATATTATTGTCTGTGATCGTCCTGGCATTTTAGCTTGTATCGCATTTGTCTTCTTAAAGCATGATATTAGGCTACATAATGCCAAAATAAACACATTAGGGAATCGCGCTGAAGATACCTTCTTAATTTCAGATAGTGCATTAAAGCCATTAACCAATGCTAGAATCAAGTTACTAAAAGCAGCGTTAGTTGAACTGTAAATAAATTCAGTTATAATCACCTTAACTACAAAATTGAAGAGCATGTAAACAAAAAAGCCTAGTATTAACTAGGCTTATTCTTTTCAACACTGGCAAATTAAGCCAAACTAAATTAAGAGTGTTTATAATGCTTTTTAAGCTGCTCTACTACTTCCCAGTTAGATTTTAAGCCTTTAGGGAAAACAACTAAGTCTCCTGCTTTAACAACAACTTTCTCACCGCCTTCAGGGTAAACATGAAACTCACCTTCTAGCACATAAGCTGTTTCAGTCATGTCAAAATTTAGTGGAAATTTTGATGGGGCACAATCCCAAGTATCCCAACTAGTAACACCTAATTCTTTTAATTTTTCTTCTGACGGGTTGTGTTCTAAAACGATTTGACTCATTAATAATTCCTTTTGATTAGCTAAAAAATAGAATATCGTATAATTATCGATATTTAAACTAGGCCATTTAGTTGTGGCTATCAACTAATTATACAATATCCATCATTAAAATAACCATACAAACGCACCTATCACTATTTTAATTTAGCTAAACTAACAGCACGTCACAATTCACCATGTCCGCCACACCCTTACTTACACTACCCAATACATATTCTTCTAAGCTATTTTTACTATTCTTACCCAATACGACTAAATCTGCATCAAATTCGACAACTCTTGAGTTAATACTGTCTGGCAGGTAGCCCTTAACCAGCAAGCTTGAAACATCTTCATCATCTAATACATCAAGTATATTATTCAACTCAGTCTTTACGTGTTTAATTGCCATATCACGATATTTTTTAACCTCATTATCACTCGCACCCACACCTCGACTAAGAGTTTCTTGCTTAAGGTCAAAAACATGGAGAATTTCAACATGTGCACTGGGTGCAACTTTACAAGCCAAAGTAGGTGCTCTTAAAGGGTCCATTGTAAAGTCAACCGCAGCTAGGGCTCTCTTATAAGGTATTGCTTCTTGGTTTCTAGCAATTAATACTGAACATTGTACTGCACGTAAAAGTCGACAGCCTGTTGATCCTAGCATTGCGTCTAGTAAGTTTTTTTCAGTATTAAAGCCTACAATAATTAAATCAGCTGATTCATCTTTTGAGTATTCTGCAATCTGAATATAAGGCCGCCCTATACGTGTTGCTGTATTTACTTTAATACCAAATTCATTGCGTATTTTTACTGCTAATTGGTCAAGACTCTCTAAGCCACTAGCTCTTTTTAAACGCTCATAATCTTTTGCATGAGAATTAAATGTAAACATTAGTTCAGGATAGATTTCTAAGGGATGCACAACGTGCAATAAATGTAGCACCTTCCCACATTGCTGAGCAATATACGCACCACGCCGAACAGCTAAATCTCCAACAGTTGTAAAATCTGTAGCTGCAACAATGCAATTGATTGGATAGAGTTTTTGTTTCATCTTATTATTTCCTTAAGCAGTTTTTATTTTTGGGGAAATTAAATGCGCAATAAACTAGATAGTTTTTTTATTCAAGCATTTAAACGATGTCTACATAAAATATCCAATAAAGAATCCAAATAGAACTGCAATAAAAGCAATCTTCCATGGATAACTATGCACATACTCATTCGTCATCTTTACAGCTAGCTGCTCTTTTGCTACTAAATCGCTTTCTGATATTATTAACTGACCTTTTAAGATAGATAGCTTATCCATTAAGTTTGTATGTTGACTCGCAATTTCTTTACTAGTCTTCCCTTTCACATTATCAATCATTGACTCTAAATCCAGCATTACTGCCTTGATATCCTTAACTAGTTTTTTATTGCCTTGTAACATCGTGTTCTCCATCAATATATTCACTCAATAATTCAATAGTAGTTAATTAAGAGGTTGATGAATATACGTTCGAGCACTTATACAGTTAAGCTTTATGGTGGGTGTTACATTTCTAGAAAACATATGTAGATTTGTATAGATTGATCGACTTATTCTGATGCAAACGATCATTGAGATGGCAATTAATTAGGGCGCTAAAACTTATGGTTACTTTGAATGCTGAACCGATAAAGCATGTATTTCCACTCAAAATATGCAAAAAAACCAACAGAACATAATCTGTTGGCTTCATTAATAAGTTTGGCGGAAGAGGTGAGATTCGAACTCACGGTGGGCGTAAACCCACGACAGTTTTCAAGACTGTAGCATTAAACCGCTCTGCCACTCTTCCGTTTAAGGCCGCATTATAGCAAATAATTAATCATCTGGAATATCTTGATTAGGAAAAATTGTATCAATATAGCCAAATTTTCTTAAATCTTTAATACGCATTGGATATAGCACCCCATCTAAGTGGTCGCATTCATGCTGAACCACACGTGCATGAAAGCCTGATACAGACCGTTCAATCAGATTTCCGAACTGGTCAAAGCCCTTGTAACTAATGTTCAAGTGTCGTGGTACCACACCACGCATACCTGGCACAGATAAGCAGCCTTCCCAATCTTCTTCAGTTTCATTATCAAACACTGTCAGTTCTGGGTTTACTAGTACGGTAAAAGGGACAGTGTGTGCGTCTTCATATCGAGGATTATTCTTATCTTGATCTTGTTGACCAAATATCACTACGCGAATACTCTCACCGATTTGCGGTGCTGCGATGCCTGCACCTTGCATATCATTCATGGTGTCCAACATATCTTCAATCAACGCATGTAATTCAGGCGTATCAAATGTCATCACTTGTTCTGAGACTTGAAATAGCAATGGATCACCCATTTTTAATACTGGTTTAATGGTCATAATTATTAATTACTAAGTGTTTCAATAAGCTTTTACAGTAGCTTCAATCATCATGCAAATTTTCTGCATGGTTCTCTCTAGGTTTATTTGCATTGTTTCATAGCTAATCCCATTTTTGCTATCACCACGACCTGCAGCAGCATTTGCCACAGGGCACAGAGCTGCATAATATATACCTAATTCTCGCGCTAAAGCCGCCTCTGGCATACCAGTCATGCCAATAATAGTTGCACCATCCGTTTCATAGCGATTAATTTCTGCGGCTGTTTCTAATCGTGGCCCTTGTACACAAGCGTATACACCGCCATCATGAATATCTAACTTTATATTTTTAGCAGATTTTTTACATAGCACTCGCAAATCACTGGCATATGGCTCTGTAAAGTCTATATGTCTTACAGGTAATTCAATGCCATCATGATAAGTATTATCACGGCCGTGGGTATAGTCAACAATTTGATCTGGCAACACAATATCACCAGTCTTAAGTTGGCTAGAAATACCACCAACTGCCGCTACTGCAAGTAGATTTTTTACCCCAACAGAATGCAATGCCCAAATATTTGCACGGTAATTAATTTCGTGTGGTGGAATTGTATGTCCACCGCCATGGCGTGCTAAAAAAACAACGTCTTGCCCAGCAATTTTGCCGAATATCAATGGCTGCGAAGCATCACCATAAGGCGTCCGAACAAGTTGACGCTGAATAATTTCTAAATTTTCAAGTTGGGTTAATCCGGTGCCGCCAATAATTCCAAACATATATTTACCTCATTATTTGTGATTATTGTAACGTATAAATGGGCTATATAGGTTCACTCTATTCTATGTCATACTTTGGTTTTATGGTGACTAGATTGAGAGTAATGAATCCGATAGAAAACACACCTGATCAGGCGCAAAAGCATTATGAGAATTTTCCTGTTGCTTCTTTTATTTTACCAAAGCATTTACGCCACCCTATTTCGCTTATTTACAATTTTGCGAGACAAGCTGATGATTTTGCCGACGAGGGCCGCCATAAACCAGCAATGCGTTTAGCTATGCTTGATGGTTTTTCTCAGCAGTTAGATATTATTCAAAACAATGGCTCAAGCAAATCTGTCTTTTTCAACGATTTTGCCAAAATGATACGTAAGTATCAATTGCCTCTAAAGCCGTTTTACGATTTGCTGGAAGCCTTTAGTCAAGATGTAACAAAAGAGCGCTATGCTAACTTTGATGAAATATTAGATTATTGCAGCCGCTCAGCGAACCCAATTGGCACGGTGTTACTGCATTTGTTTGATAAAGCCACACCTGAAAATTTAGCCTATTCAAACAAGGTCTGCACTGCGTTACAACTGATTAACTTTTACCAAGATGTTGACGTCGATTTTGATAATAGTTTCCACAAAAGTCGTGTGTATCTCTGTCAAGATGAAATGGAAGAGCATGGCATCAATGAGGCCCAGATTGCTGCACAATATGTTAATTTGCATTGGGAGCAATTCATGCTTTTTAATATTGAACGTGCGGAAAAAATGTTAGCAGAGGGAAAACCTTTAGAAAATATTTTGCCAGGACGTATGGGCCTAGAAATGCGCATGATCATTGGTGGCGGTGAGCAAGTGGTCTATAAACTAAAAAAAGTAAGAGGCGATATTTTCAAACACCGCCCTACTTTACGTGCATGGGATTGGCCTTTGATACTACTAAAAGCATTACTATAAAAAAATCACATTATGCAAGATACAACGACAAACATTTTTAGCAATAAGACAATTCTTATATGACCCCACAGCAGTACTGCAAAAACAAAGCTAAAGCAAGCGGCTCTAGCTTTACGGTAAGTTTTATTTTTCTACCAAAAAACAAACGTGAAGCAATGACTGCGCTTTATGCATTTTGTCGTGAAGTTGACGATGCTGTGGATGAATGTACTGATTATGAAGTCGCGCAAGTAAAACTAAATTGGTGGAAAGAAGAAATAGGAAAACTTTACGAGGGCAAGCCCCAACATCCTGTTTCCTTCGCTTTACAGCCTGTTATTGAAGAATTCAAACTAGCTCAAGAACATTTTTTAGAAATCATAGACGGCATGGAAATGGATATTAAATTCAACCGTTATGAAGATTTTAAACAACTGCAACTATATTGTTATCGGGTTGCTAGTGTTGTGGGTGTGTTATCTGCACAAATTTTTGGTTTTACTAATCGTAAAACGCTTAATTACGCACATGACTTAGGTATGGCCTTTCAGCTGACTAATATTGCACGCGATGTTGGTGAGGATGCAAGACGTGGTCGTATTTATTTACCTCTAGATGAACTTAAAAAATCAGGAGTGAGTGAAGAAGATATTTTGCAAAGCAAAACGTCGCCTGCCTTTATAAACCTCATGCAATATCAAATTGATCGCGCAGAAAATTTTTACAACAAAGCACTAGTTGCTCTGCCAAAAGAAGATCAAAAAAAACAACGTGCTGGCTTAATAATGGCTGCTATTTATCGCACGCTACTTAGAGAAATAAAATCAGATCCAAAAACAGTGCTTTTAGGGAAAACATCTATTCCGCCATTTAGGAAACTCATATTAGCACTTAAAGCTTTTTTGAAATATGCCTAAAAGTAAAACTGCAAAGTCTTTACCTGAGATGCCTGCAATTGCAATTATTGGTGGTGGCATGGCGGGTCTAGCAGCCGCAGCTTCATTAGTTGGTCAAGGTAAACTAGTCACATTATTTGAAGCTGGGGCAACACTTGGTGGGCGCGCAAGAGGGTTAAGTTACAATGAAACACGCATTGATAACGGCCAACATATTTTGTTAGGCGCTTATCATGAAACACTCAAATTATTAAAACTGGCGGGCGTTCAAGAAGAGCAAGTGCTGATGCGATTGCCGCTAGAATTATTCATTGTAGATTTGTTATCTTCCAAAAACTTTATACTTAAAACCAGTCCTTACTTGCCTGCACCATTACATATGCTGTGGGGCCTACTTAGCGCGCACGGTGTTGGCTTAAAAGATAAGTTCTCAGCGATTCGCTTTATGACCAAAATGAAACTGAGCAAGTTCAACTTGCCCAAAGATCAATCTTTATTAGCTTTATTACAAGCACATAACCAATCGCTAGCATTTATTCATTACTTATGGGAGCCTCTTTGTTTAGCTGCACTAAATACGCCTATCAATAAAGCGAGTGCACAGGTATTTTTAAACGTATTACGTGATAGTTTTGCGAAAAAAAAGCATGATGCAGATGCATTGCTAGCTAAAACTGATTTATCATATGTGATTAGTGAACCTATTGCTGCTTACTGCCGTCAACAAGGCTGTTTAATACAAACTAGCTCATCAGTAGAAAGTATCTTACCAAATAATAATGGTGGCTATCAGCTTAAAATACGTGATAAAACTCACACGTTTAGCCATCTAATAATCACTTGTGGTCCACATCAATTAAAGAACATTTCGCAAGCGTTACCAAAACTAGCCACACAAACAGCAAGTTTTAGTTATCAACCCATCACGACAGTTTATTTACAGTACGCAAAAGACACGAAGTTACCAAAGCCTATGACAGGCTTGGTGAATAGCCTAGGGCAATGGGTTTTTGATAGAGGTCAAATTTGTAAGCAGCCCGGCTTAATCGCCGTCGTCATTAGCGCACATACGCCATTCAAGCAAACTCGCACTGAAATAGCAAAAACAATTTCAAACGAACTCAAGCAATTGTTTCCATATTTAAAAAAACCTTTATGGCATAAAGTAATTACTGAGAAGCGTGCTACTTTTAGTTGTGATTTAGGTTTAAACCGTCCCGATAATACAACCATTTATCCAAATTTATTCATTGCTGGTGATTATACGGCTGGTGATTATCCAGCAACGATTGAGGGTGCAATAAGAAGTGGCATAATAGCAGCGAGACATTGCGAAACACACACTATTCTTATTTGAGTATTTAGCTGTTTCTTAGCTGATTAAGCGCTTGGTCCAAACGGTCAACAGGGAAAACTTCTAAGCCTTTAATTTTCGTTTTAGGTGCATTGGCTTTTGGCACAATTGCTTTAGTAAAACCAAGTTTAGCCGCTTCTTTTAAGCGCACTAAACCACCTTGCACTGGACGTACTTCACCAGCTAGACCAACCTCACCAAACACTATAAGTTTACTTTCTAATGGTTTGTTTTTTAAAGAAGAAACAATAGATAAAAGTACTGACAAATCAACTGCTGGCTCACTGATCTTGACACCACCAACTGCATTTATAAATACATCTTGATCAAAACAAGCCACACCTGCATGTCGATGCAATACAGCCAATAACATGGCCAAACGGTTTTGCTCTAAGCCGACACATAACCGTTTAGCATTGGGCGCATGACTTTCGTCGACTAATGCTTGAATCTCGATAAGCAAAGGCCTTGTGCCTTCTATTGTTACGGTAATACAACTACCAGCCACTTGTTCTTCATGATGCGATAGAAATAATGCAGACGGGTTTGCAACTTCACGCAGGCCTTTGTCTGTCATGGCAAATACGCCTATTTCGTTGACTGCGCCAAAACGGTTTTTAAAAGCACGGATTAAACGAAATGAGGAGTTTTGATCGCCTTCAAAATACAAGACTGTATCTACAATGTGCTCCAAGACTCTTGGGCCTGCTAACGTACCGTCTTTGGTTACATGCCCAACTAAAATGATTGAAATACCTAATTGTTTGGCTAACCTTGTCAACTGCGCTGCACACTCACGTACTTGCGCGACAGAGCCAGGTGCTGATTGCAATGCTTCTGAATAAATGGTTTGAATTGAATCTATAACTGCAATATTAGGATGGTTCTTTTGCAATGTTGCTAATATTATTTCTAGATTAATTTCAGCTAACAAATCAATTTCACTTGCATCCAAACCTAAACGTTTAGCACGCATCGCAATTTGCTGTGGAGATTCTTCGCCACTGACATAAATAGCCTGACTATTTTTACCTAAATGGCATAAAGTTTGTAACAATATTGTCGATTTTCCAATACCTGGGTCACCACCAATAAGTATCACACCGCCTTCAACTAAACCACCGCCTAATACACGGTCAAACTCACTAATACCTGTGGGTTTACGGGCTATTTCAGTTGCTTGTACAGTTGAAAGCTTTTGCAAATGGCCTGTATCAGCCAAGCCTTCAAATTTATTCGCGTAACGATTAAGACTGATCGTTTCTGCAATACTCTCCACTAAGGTGTTCCATGCCATACAGCTTGGGCATTGCCCCTGCCACTTTGGCTCAGCTGCACCGCATTCAGTACAGGTATAAATAGCTTTAGCCTTGGCCATTAATCAATCACCTCTATTGTTACTCTAGGTGCAACTCCGCATAACAATTCATAACCAATAGTGCCTGCCGCTTCAGCCAGAGTATCAACAGGCACTTGATCACCCCATAACTGAACAACTGCACCTGTTTCAGCAGCAGGAATGCCTGTTAAATCGCAAAACATCATGTCCATAGATACACGGCCTAATGTTTTTGTTAGCTGCCCATTCACTGCAATCGGCGACCCATTTGGCAAACGTCTTGGATAGCCATCTGCATAGCCACAAGCGACAACACCGACACGCGTGGCTTTAGTCGCTGTAAACCGATTACCATAACCGATACTTTCGCCTGCTTTTAAATTTTGCACAGCAATAATTTCAGCATTTAATTGCATCACTGGCTTCAAATTAAAGGTGCTAGCAAGTTTGCCACTGACGGGCGTGGCACCAAAAAGCATAATGCCTGGCCTCACCCAATCAGAATGCGTTTGTGGGTGATGCAAAACAGAAGCAGAGTTAGCTAAAGATATCGCATGATTTACATAGTTGGGTATAATTTTTATTGCATTTTGGAAACATTGCAATGGTGCTGAGACGGCTTCTTGATAACGAGTTAAATCAGCATCGGCATTCGCAAAATGCGTCATGAACACAATATCGGCTACATTAACACACGCTTTAAGACGATTAAAGGCTGCCAGGTATTTATCAGGCTTGAATCCTAAACGATTCATACCTGAATTCATTTTAAGGTGCACATTAATAGGATGTTTTAATTGTGTATTTTCTAGCATTTCAATTTGCTGTGCACAATGCACAACAATATCAAACCCGAAACTGGCCGTAATTTCTAAAGTACCAGCATCAAATACACCTTGTAGCAACAAAATCTTCTGTTGAAAACCTGCCTCATGTAAATCTATAGCCTCGTTAAGTCTAAGCACAGCAAAACCTTCTGCGGCTTGTAATGCATGCGCAACGTCAAGCAAGCCATGCCCATAAGCATTTGCTTTGAGGACAGCCATTACTTTAGCATTGGGTGCATGCTTTCTAACCACGGCTAGATTATGTTGTAATGCTTTAAATGAAATAGAAGCTTGTATGGGTCTCATTTGGTATTATATTTTACTCACCGACCACGTAGTCCGCATTAGCGAAGTCTTCAAAGCGCGTATGCTCACCCATAAAGGTTAATCTTACACGGCCAATTGGCCCATTACGTTGCTTAGCAACAATAATTTCTGCCGTACCTTTATCTGGGCTATCTGCGTTATAGACTTCATCACGATAAATAAATAAAATCAAATCAGCATCTTGCTCGATTGCGCCAGATTCCCGCAAATCAGACATAATAGGTCTTTTGTCTGGCCGTTGCTCTAAACCACGATTAAGCTGAGAAAGTGCGACTACAGGCACATCCAGTTCTTTAGCTAAAGCTTTAAGTGATCGTGAAATTTCAGAAATCTCAGTAGCGCGATTTTCAGTTCTAGTTCCTGCAGCTGCAGACATTAATTGCAAATAATCAACGACAATCAGCCCTAACTTACCTGTTTGTCTATGCAGCCGTCTAGCTCTTGCTCGAACATCAAAGCTGCTTAAACCTGCGCCTTCGTCAATAAAAATAGGTGCCTCGTTTAATCGACCTAACGCAGTAGTTAGTTTCTCCCAGTCCTCATCTTCTAATCGACCTGTACGCATACGATGCTGATCTAATCGGCCAACTGACCCGATCATCCGCGTTGCTAACTGTGTAGCACCCATCTCCATGGAAAACACCGCGACTGGCAAGCCTGTATCTAACGCCACATTTTCAGCAATATTGATAGATAGGGCCGTTTTCCCCATAGAGGGACGGCCAGCAACAATGATTAAATCACCACCGTGGAAGCCAGATGTCATTCTGTCTAAATCAGTAAATCCAGTCGGGATACCAGTCACTTCACTTTGGTCTTCACGTGAAAATAACTCATCAATTTTTTCTGCCACTTGAGGCAAAAGCGTTTTTATATCTTGGAAGCCTTGGCTATCTTTTTGGCCACCTTCTGCAATTTGGAAAATTTTAGCCTCAGCTTCGTCCAAAAGCTGTTGCGCATCACGTCCGTTGGGATTAAAAGCACTGCCAGCAATATCAGAACCGACAGTCACCAACTCACGCATTATCGAACGTTCATAGACAATCTCTGCATATCGCCTAATATTGGCTGCTGTTGGCGTATTTTGTGCGAGCGCACCTAAGTAAGCAATACCCCCAACGGCAGATAACTCAGCAGTACTTTCTAATGACTCAGCAACTGTCACAATATCAGCAGGACGATTGCGTTCAATCAATTTGCTAATATGCTGGAAAATTGTTTTATGGTCATGCTGATAAAAGTCTTGTGCATTGAGTATGTCAGCGACTTTATCTAATGCCTCATTCTCTAACAGCAAACCACCAATCACAGATTGCTCAGCTTCGATGGAATGTGGGGGTATTTTTAAAGATTCAATTTGTTCATCAACCATATGTAAATTATAGCAGTTACATCCACGTAGGCGAGGCAGTTAATTATTTTTTAACGCTTAATTTACTGAAACTCAATCATCACTTCGTTTCTACGTAAAAATGGCAATGTCCAAGGTGGGTTATAGCGAGCAATTTCAGGGTTGCCTATAGCTTTAATACTTTTACTTTCCATCCAGGCATTAAGTGCTTTGGTTTTTTTAGCGATTTTTTCTTCACCAGTGAAGCCTGAAAAACGGATAACAGCCATTTTTTTACCCGCTATTTCCTTCAGCCTTACTTCATCATTATTTGGCGTGGGAAGCGTCTCCATTGTATAGCTACTTGGCATAACAAAAAACATTCGCCATTGCCCTTCTGTTTCCTCCATTGTTACTGGTGCCGTCATGCTGATTTTTTCAGAAGCAGCTTCTATAGTAACTGGTGCCGTCATCCTGATTTTCTCTTCACCGCCTGTTTTAGATTGATTATCACCAAATATATAACCTGCAATAAGCTTAAAGCCTTTACTAGAGGCATCATCTAAATCACCAGATACAAGCACTTCAGCGATGATATAGGGATTGTAGTCGCGCAATTCAAACGCATCTACTTGTTCTATTAATTCAAAACCTGGCTCTTCAATCGCCATCACTACTCCAGCATATAAAGATAACGATAAAAACACCCAAAAAACCCGACTCATTGTTTTATTTAACATTTAGTAACCACCCATTATATTAACTATTACTTAATGCATTTGATCGCAAATGCAGTAGCTAGTTCGTATCAGGATTAAGTTAACAATAAAACCATAGAAAAAAGGCTGCCATGAGGCAGCCTTTTAATCTTTAAGGGATTATTTCAAATACTAATACTTACCCTTACTCTTCTGCAGTTACTTCTACAGTCACTTCTGCAACTGCTTCATGATGTAAAGCAACGCTAATCGGGAATTCACCAACTGCTTTCAGCGGACCTTCTGGCAAACGTATTTGCGATTTGATTACATCGTGACCTTGTACTTTAAGCGCATCGGCGATATCAGCATTAGTAACTGAGCCAAACAAACGTCCATCAACACCTGCTTTTTGTGTGATGTTAATCTTCGCACCAGAAAGCTTCTCTTTATTAGTCATAGCTAATGCCAAAATATCTGCTTGTTGTTTTTCTAAATCGACACGTCGCGCTTCAAACTCTGCTTTGTTTGTTTCTGTAGCACGTTTTGCTTTACCTTGAGGCACTAAAAAGTTACGGCCGAAACCATCTTTAACTTTAACCACATCACCCAAGTTACCTAGGTTAGCGATTTTCTCTAATAAAATTACTTCCATATTCTTCTCCTTAAGCCCAAATTAACCAGGGTGTTTATCTGTGTATGGTAGCAATGCTAAGAAACGAGCGCGTTTAACCGCAGTGGTTAACTGACGTTGGTATCTTGCTTTTGTACCAGTCATACGGGCTGGGATAATTTTTGCATTTTCTGAAATAAAATCTTTCAGTAAATCCACATCCTTGTAATCAACTTGCTCAATGCCTTCTGCACTAAAACGGCAGTAACGGCGGCGTTTATAAAAATCTCTTGCCATGTTTAACTCCTAAATATTCTTTAATATTTCTAGTTTCTGTATATGCATTACCAATTGCGTGCTTTTTGCACTTCGTTTTGCTAAAAAGCCGGCGGCCTTAATTTGATCACCTAGCTGAATCTTAGTTTTTGCAAGTTCACCCATGATGACTGCATTGACTTCACATTCCACTTTTCTATTTAATCCTGCTTCAATATCTTCTGAAGTATGATTAATTGCAAAACTTAACAACGGTAGCCCTGCTGGTGTGTGCCGTAATGACTCTAAATGGCCAACTTCACCATTTAACACCAGTTTATTCACTATTTCTCTACTACAACCTCTGGTTTAGGTTTTTCCTCAGTCTTTACTGTTTCTGCAGGTTTTGTCTCAGCTTTTACTGTTTCTGCAGGTTTTGTCTCAGCTTTTGGCTTATCTGTTGACAAGACTGATTTAGATTTTTCTTCTTTCATCATCGGGCTAGCATCTGTCACAGCTTCTTTAGTACTAATGGTTAAGCTACGTAATACAGCATCATTAAACTTAAAGCCATGCTCTAATTCAGCAAGCACTTCTTGATTGCATTCGATGTTCATCATCACATAATGTGCTTTGTGAATTTTTTGGATTGGATAAGCTAATTGACGGCGGCCCCAGTCTTCTAGACGGTGGATATTGCCTTTACCTGCTGTGATTTGCGCACGATAGCGCTCAATCATTGCTGGCACTTGCTCACTCTGATCTGGGTGAACAATAAAAACTACTTCATAATGTCGCATGTAATCTCCTTATGGTTAAAGCCATCTACAATGCGTAGCAGTATGGCAAGGTTTAGAAAGACCGCAATTATAGTTAAAAATCTTTTATTAATCAATCGCTTTTCAGCATATTGGCTCTAAATATTCAAATTGTAGAAAAACGCATAAAAAAATTGGTGCTAATCAGCTTAAAGGGATACTCAAATCTATAGCCAAATGATATTATTCCCCACGTTCAGATGGTAGCTATTTTGGTTCAAAAACTATCATTAGCTTATGTTAATATTTTAGTTATGAATATAAACAAAAGAAAACTATTTAAAATTCTAATTGTTATCATGATGACAATTATTACGCTCTTTATCTCAGCTCTTCTTTACAGAAACAATGCTGTTTTATATCCATATTCAGTAGACGCTGATTACGTCTATGACCTAAGCCATACTAGCATTGTGAAAAAAAGCCTAAATTTAAAGAATGGCGAGTTTACTATGCCTCAAGGCAAGCTTGGGCAAAGTTCTGATTTTGTGAAAATTAATATCAACAGCACTTTCAAAGGGAGCTTTTCTCAACCTAAAATCGAATTCACCGTAAACGACTCCAATTTTACTCAATACTTTGAACACGGCGCACATGGCGTCAGGTATCTCAATATATCGACAAAAATACCTAATAAAGAAGAGGTTGCCATTAAAATCAAGGGGAAAAATGTTTCTTTTGACGACCAAATCATCGAATTACTACAATTTGAAGATCAACACCTTGGTGAACGGAAAGTGTTAGTCATAGCGCCACATCCTGACGATGCTGAAATAGCAGCCTATGGTCTATATAGTGATGCAAAAGATCCCTATGTTATAACGATTACAGCTGGTGACGCAGGTGATTATAAATATGATGAAATATACCAATCGCACTCTAAAGACTCCAGTCAAACAAAGCAACAGATTGAAGCCCACTACTTTCAAAAAGGAAAATTAAGGACCTGGAATAGCATTACAGTACCTCTATTAGGCGGTGTAGATAAAAGCCATACGATTAATCTCGGCTTTTTTGATTCTACATTACCCGAAATGTTTACAAATAAAAATAAGCCAGTCAAAAGCTTGTTTACAAAAACAACAGATATAAATATGTTTAGAAAGCAAAACATATCTGAACTTAGCTCAGGGTTAACAGGTGATTCAAGTTGGAACGCACTTGTAGAAAACTTAAGCTACTTATTGTCAACAATTAAACCAGATATTATTGTGACACCCTATCCAGCACTTGACACACATGAAGACCACAAGCTTGCTTCAGTTGCTGTGTTTGAGGCCATCAAACAATCAAATATTAAGAATGGTGCTTTATTTTTATATTCAAATCATTTTGTAACAAGCGAATACTTTCCATTTGGCAAAAAAAACGGAGCAATATCCCTCCCCCCATTATTTGATAAGATCTATTTCGAAAGTATCTATTCGCACCATCTAACACCCGCATTGCAAAAAGATAAACTATTTGCTTTAGAGGCAATGCATGATTTAAGACCAGACACTGAATGGCGTTTTCTCAGAGGCTCTTTAAAACAGGTAATAAAAGTATTCGTAAAGCGTTTATTTGATATAGATAACAGCTATTTTAAAAGAGCTGTTCGATCTAATGAGCTATTCTTTGTCGTTAACACTAATAGCATATACAACGATGAGGTCTACAAGGCCTTAACAAAGACGATGAATTAATTAATAACGGCATTGTTAGACTACAGTCAGCATTTCCAAACTGTAATCATTCCCCTTAAATACCATTTAATATAAAGACTACCTTACCTTATGCTTAAATTTACTTATAGAGCGTTTAGAAAAACTTTTTTTAACCGATATATATTTGCAGCGCTAATATTAGCGATTGTATTTTGGGCCGGCATCAATGCCAAAAGCAAAATATTTGCGCCAGATTTAAAACGTTTATACATGGAAACTATGATGGTGAATGATCAACCGCCAGTTATTTTTATTCATGGCGTCTTAGGTAGTAAGCTAAAAGATAAAGATTCAGATAAGGCGCTATGGCCAGGCTCTGTGAGTCGGTTATTACTGCATAACTACTCAGATATTGCTTATACTATTAATCAAGAAACCTTACAGCCCGAACCAAGCCAAGCAGTAGCTTATGAAATTTCTGATGGCGCGGTAGGTAAAGACTTTTATGGGAAGATTGTTGAAACGTTAGGCGATACTGGCGGCTATAGACTTTCGCATACCGGAGAGAAAGTCAACCCAAAACAAAAAAACTATTATGTCTTTGTTTATGACTGGCGCCAAGACAATGTGATTAGTGCGCAGGAACTAGCCGTCTTTATTGACCAAGTAAGAGTAGATTATGCGCAGCCTGATTTGAAAGTAGATATCGTCGCGCATAGTATGGGTGGTTTAATCACTCGCTATTACTTAAGGTATGGCAAGCAGGATGTTTTGAATGACAATAACTTTGATCAAAAACTGACCACGTATGGTTCTGATCGAGTGCGCCGTGTCATTTTGTTAGGTACACCAAATTTAGGTTCAGCTAAAACTTTAGATTTGTTTATCGATGGAGTCGATATTGGTATTAATCAAATCTATACAGAAACATTAGCCAGCATGCCAAGTTTGTACCAGTTATTCCCTCACCCACTTAACGACTGGCTAGTAACAAGCAATGGTGAAGCTTTAAAACGAGATTTGTTTGATGTCGAGGTTTGGCGTCGCTTTCAATGGTCTATTTTTGATCCAAAAGTAAGACAACGCATCATGAGTCAATTTAAAGACGAAGCTAAAGGTAAGAAATACTTAGCCACATTTGAACAATATTTTGAAAAAAATCTCGAACGTGCAAGACGTTTTGTTTGGTCATTAAGTGTTTATGCAGAAAATGAGCCTGAGATAACTATTTTTGGTGGCGCCTGTACATTAACACCAGCACGCGTGGTGGTTGAAGAGATTGATGGTGAGTCTATCGTGAGAACACACCCTGATGAAATAGCCAACCCTGTTGAAGGTCTGGATTACGATGCACTCCTACTGGAGCCTGGAGATGGTTCTGTGACAAAGGCGTCTTTATTAGGCCGTAACACATTAGACCCAAGTATTAAACGACATGAGTATATACACTTTCCTTTAAAGCAATCTTTCTTTCTATGTGCATCGCATCGTGAATTAACTGGCAATTTGAATTTTCAGGATAATTTATTGAATACTCTGCTGACAAGAGAATAAATCTGTAAGGTCTGAACATACATCGCGACCAATTATTAATAAAAAAACTTAAATATAGAATAAATAAAGTCCACACAACTGGGAACACTATGAAACGAATCAGCTCAAGATCAATACTAGCGTTATTCTTAACATTCAATACGTCACTTGGAATCTCTGCCGATAATGTTAACAGTCATGACAACATTATTTTTCTAGAGCAGAACTGGTCAGCAAAAGAACGTGATTATTTTTATTATGCAGACCAAGGCTCCCGCCTATTACCTTATGCATATTTTTTACATTTAGAGCAAGCAGATAATCAACAATTATTACGAGAAAATACCAATCTAATGCATTTTGGTTTGATTCCCAATGCGGCAAACAAACAAAACCCCGATGGTTTGCCGATTGGTTTAGCACGTAGCGATGATTTTATGGGACCAACTTGCGCAGCTTGCCACACACAACAAATTACGTATAAAAATAAAACATTACGAATTGATGGTGGCCAAGCGATGTTTGATTTGCCATTATTTATAGGCGCAATAACAGATTCAATTCAAGCGACTTTAGCTGATAAAGACAAATTAAATCGCTTCCAAAAAAGTGTTTTAGGTAATGATGCAACCACTAGAGAAATTACCAATTTAAAAAATACACTCTCTGATCAATATAAACAACGTAAAAAATATGCTGTTCGAAATCATGCTGATACGCCAACTGGTTTTACAAGATTAGATGCATTTGGCGCTATTTTAAATAAAGCCCTCTCTGTTACAGGTATCAAAGACAACTACAACCCACTTAATGCACCAACTAGCATTCCTTACATTTGGGATACGCCGCAGCACGACTATGTCGAATGGAATGGCTCACAAGCGAACTCAAGTGTAGGCGCATTAGCCAGAAATATTGGTGAAGTGATTGGTGTTTTTGGTGATATTGAAACTGAAACCACAAAATGGTTAGGCTTTTTTGATGGTGGTTATCCATCATCAATTCAAACCAGTGAATTACGCAAACTAGAAAACACTGTGAGTAAATTGCATTCGCCATTATGGCCCAAAGAATTTCCTGAAATAAATCAACAACTAGCGAAACAAGGACGTGGGCTCTATGAACAGCATTGCGTTCAATGCCATCTCGATATTAATCGGACCGACCCTAAACGTTATATTCAAGTCCGAATGAGCACAATCAATGAAATTAAAACTGACCCTGCGATGGCAACAAATGCAATTCGTTACAAAGGGAAATCAGGTAAATTTACAGATAAGCCACGCTATTATTTTGTTGGCGACCCTTTACCCAAAGAAGCACCCGCCATTCATATTACAAATAATGTAATGGTCGGGATTATTAAAAATAACCCACTTCAAGCATACCTGGCAAAACGTGATGCAAAACAACTAGGTCACCCTGATGTCACTCATCCGCCAAAATATGTGGATGGCGCCATTATTGAGCACGGCAAAGAAGTATCTGATGAAGCCTTACTTGCATATAAAGCTCGACCTCTTAACGGCGCTTGGTCAAGTGCACCTTATTTGCACAACGGTGCAATACCTAATATGTATCAACTATTACTGCCAGCAAAAGAACGCATCAAGCAATTTAGTTTAGGTAGCCGGGAGTATGACCCTACTAAACTAGGTTATGTGTCAGAATCAACTGAAAATAGCTTCTTATTCGACACGGCACTTGTTGGAAATAGCAATTCAGGTCATGAATATGGCACAGGATATTATGGAAAACCAGCTTTATCTGAGACAGAAAGATGGGCTTTAATTGAGTATCTAAAAACGTTTTAGTTAAATAGGGCTTAATAATAATGAGTAAAGATGTTGATGTTTCTAAAAGTGCATTAACCAATGCTTTTTCATTTAAGCAAAATTTTCAATCTATTTTTCAACGACGCGCTTCAAATTATGCTGCAATAGATGGCTTGCGTGCAGTATCCATATTGTTGGTACTGGTATATCACACACTTATTGTTTACGACCGTTCTAACCCACAACAAGACCTTGCCAGCATATTTGAGTACATAGGGATTGGCTGGGCTTGGGCTTGGAATGGTGATAAAGGTGTCGATGTATTTTTTGTGATGAGCGGGTTCTTAATCACCGGTATACTCCTGAAGCAGCACGCTAAAACGGGTCATTTAAATCTTAAAAATTTCTATTTACGTCGCTACCTTCGCTTAACTCCCGCTTATTACTTAATGTTAATCATATATTGGTTGCTAGCAGGTCCAAACAGCGAATGGATTTGGGCAAATTTTTTATATATAAACAACTTTATTGATTATGGACATCAAGCAGCAAGTTGGACTTGGAGTCTAGCGGTTGAGGAACAGTTTTATTTTATTTACCCATTGATATTAATTGCCATACTTAAGTATTCCAAAAGTCCGGGCTACTTGTTGCTATGGTTGTTCTTATTTTCCTTTGTCGTGCGGGCTGGCATTGTATTGACTGACGGAACTTTACGTACATCTCCTTTTAGTCGTGTTTATACAGATCATGAATACCTAAACCATTACTTCACCGTAATATATGATGACCTACACACACGCTTTGGCGGGTTGTTAGTGGGTTGTATGGCTGCATATAATCTCCATTTTCACAAAGAAAAGCTGACAAAAATTGCCAACTCAAAAACAGGTGTTGCCTTAACAGTTTTAGGTTTATTACTGATAATATTTTTTATTGGATTTCCTGCATTTTCGCCTGAATATGACAGTTATCAAACATTCCATATGTTTTATTACATGACTAATCGCAACTTCTTTGCTATGGGTATTGGAATTATTATTTTAGCTATGCTGTTGCAACAACATATAATTGCTAGGGTTTTAAATACTTTTTTCTCATTTTCTTTTTGGTATCCAATCGCTAGTCTATCTTACTCTTTATACCTTATTCATTTAGTGGTCATGATTATTGTTATACCCGCAATTAACAAACTCACAATAACCATGCCAGAACAATATGATTGGTCAATGGGACAAGTCCTTATCATTAGCTTTGTCATCAGCAGTAGCATCAGCTTTGTTATTGCAGTATTTATGTATTTATTTGTTGAAAAACCCATCATGAACTTAAGGCGCTAACATGATAAAAATGATCAAAATAACGTTATTGTGGCTATTAGGTATCTTATTGATATTAATTGCTTTTATCTATTTTCATATGCGTACACATGGCATTGTCACCACAAACGAAGTGATTCCAGTAGGTGAAACAGCACAGATTCAGGAAGCTGCCGACAAAGCAGTTAGTATTGTGGATGGGTTAAGAACAACTTATGCCGCTCGTGGCGTACATGCTAAAGGTCATGCCTGCGTAAAAGCCCACTTTACAATAAATGCGGGGTTAGAGCCTGCATTGCAACATGGTATTTTTAAAACAGCAGGGAAAGAATATAAATCTTGGATTCGTTTTTCAAATAGCGGCTCTAATATGGCAAAAAGTGATGACAATATTAAAGATGCACGTGGCATGGCTATTAAATTACTCAATGCTGGCACTAATTTAAATGGTGAAAGTACACAAGAATTTATTGCGCATAATAGCCCTGCATTTTTTGTTTCAAGTGTCCAAGACTATAACCAGTTCGTTGCAACTAAAGGCGACCCTAAATATTTCGTTCAAGGGGCCAACCCATTTAAATGGAGGCTAAGAGAACTGTGGCAGTTGGTCACCGCTTATGCGCCACCTCCACCTAGCCCACTTTGGACTGAATACTTTAGCAATACGGCCTACAAACTTGGACAAGATAATATTAAATTCAAAATGCGTGCGTGTGAAGAAGCTATTATTAATAAGAAGCAAACGAACGAACATACTAAAAGTAGCCCTAACTTTATGCGTAACAACCTCACCCAAGAGTTATCAAAAGACTCAGCTTGCATGGCCTTCTTTGTTCAGCAACAAAACCCGTCAAAAATGATGCCAATTGAAGACTCAACAGTGCTCTGGAAAGAATCTGAAGCACCTTTTGTTCAAGTCGCAACGATTACTATATTAAAACAATCATTCGACACACCAGAACAACAACAATTTTGTGAAGATTTATCGTTCTCACCTTGGAATGCGCTAGCAGCACACAGACCTATTGGTGCTCTTAATAGAGCAAGAAGACTAGTTTATAAAGCTAGCTCTAATTACCGGCATAAACTTAACAAGACGCAAGCACCACAAAATATAGATTGGTAAAAAGCAAATATTTAGCACTTTGGTCGAATCAATTGCACATAATCATTATTTTTTTACAATTTGTGCTGACAAAAAATACTAAAATGCTATTTCTAGCGATATACTAACGATGCGGTAAAAAAACAAAATCATTGCTAGCAATATAGAAAAGGCAATTAAGCAAGGTGGAATTAACCCTTGCGAGCAAAATTATATAAATCAATACATAAGGGAATTAATATGGCAGAAGCAAAAGGTTTAAGCGTTCCAGTAAAAATGAAAAGCGAATTAGCTGCATTAGTTGGAGCGGATTCATTACCTCGTACAGAAATTACTAAAAAGATTTGGGAATACATCAAATCAAATGGTTTGCAGACTAAATCTGTAAACGGTGCACCTGAAAATGCTGGTAAGTACATTGTTGCTGATGCTAAATTGCTACCTATTTTCAAAAACACAAACTCAACAAGCAAATCAGGCAAGCTAACTAACCTTACAAGTATGAATCAAGGTGAGACAGTTGACATGATGCAAATGGCAGCAATTGTTGGTGCAAACTTAGCATAAGTTTTGCTGATAAAGATTGTTTTTATCCTGCTGAGGGCACAATAAAAACATAAGCTAGAATAATGAGTCATCAAGTGGTTATCGTTTTAACTACTGATGGCTCTTTTTTTACCTATCAACAAAATAAAAAATCAACATATGAAACTATCTGCGATTCTTTTCGACATTGGTGGTGTGCTCATTGAGCTTGACGGACTGCCGTCGCTATCTAAATTATTAGATAGCAAGCAATCACATGATGAAATTTACAAGTATTGGATGGCCTCACCTTCAGTTATTGCGCACGAGACAGGTAAAATATCAACGGAAGAATTTGCCACAGAAGTGGTAAAGGATTTAAAACTAGACTTAGCTCCAGAAGCTTTTTTAGCTAACTTTCGCACTTGGATTATAGGCGTTTTTCCTAATACTTTTGAATTACTCGATTCTATTCCGTCCACCCTCTCTATTGCGGCACTAAGCAATACTAGTGCAGCCCACTGGAAAGAGGTTGAAGCCACTGGCTTGGCTGAAAAGATAGACCATTTGTTTTTGTCGCATGAAATTGGCCATTTAAAACCTGATCAAGCATCATTTCAAGCCGCAATGCATGGCTTAAAACTGCCAGCTGAAGAAATTATTTTCTTTGATGATAATATTGATAATGTAAATGCAGCGAATAGCTTTGGATTAAAAGCACATAAAGTGATCAACCCAACCGAAGCAGAGTACGTACTTAAAGAATATGATCTTATCTAAAGCAGATTCAAATTATCAACACCTTGACTTAAAAACAAACATTAATAAGTAAAGAGCAAATGAATCAAGAGCGGTTTGACCAAACAATTGCAAAATTTGACACGCTGAATGCGCAAGACCCAAATGCCATTAGTTTGGAAGGCAAGCCGCAAGCAAAAGAGTTAGTTTATGCTTTGCGAATGAGTTTAATGCTTGACAAATATGCACCAGATGCCTCAGAAGCACTTAAATTAGCCGCGCGATGCCAACATATTCAGCGATGGAAAAAACCACGCTCAGATTACCCAATGACGAAACCGGGATATATGCAGTGGCGAGGTAACCTTAAACAATTTCATGCTGAAGTGGCAACCAAGATTCTTACCGAACAAAATTACGATAGAGCAACAATCCTGAAAGTAAGCGGCTTATTGAAAAAAGAAAACCTACAATCCGATGCCGACACGCAAACACTAGAAGATGTGATTGTAATGGTGTTTTTAGCTTATGATTTAGATAACTTTGTACAAAAACACAACGATTACACTGAAAAAAAGTTAATGATCATTTTACGCAAATCTTATCTTAAAATGACCGCCAAAGGTCGCAAGGCAGTACTCACACTAATCAACCCACCTGCCCACCTTCAATCTATCCTGCAAAAAGCCATATTATAAATTTTGATTTTTTCTCTATGAAATAACAATGCCGCGCATGTCATTAAAAAGTTATTTTTCAACTACCTTAATAATCTTATTGCTAAGTACTTGTGGCTTTTATTTAAACTCAAAACAACCATCTGCTCAGCCATTCATTGTTGTATCTGCAGACGACAGGGCGACAGAAGCAGGTATTGCAATACTTAAGCAAGGCGGCAATGCCATTGATGCTGCTATTGCTGTGCAATCTATTTTGTCTTTGGTCGAGCCACAATCATCAGGCGTGGGTGGCGGTGCATTTATGCTGTATTACAACAACCAAACAAAACACTTACATACTTTTGATGGGCGTGAAGCCGCACCGGCATCTATAAGAAACAATATCTATTTAGACGTTAATGGCAAGCCTAAAGGCTATTTTGACACTGCATTTGGTGGCCAAGCGGTCGGCGTGCCTGGTGTCATGGCTTTATTGGATAAAGCTCATCAGCAATTTGGCAATTTGCAATGGAAAATTTTATTTACTGACGCTGAAAATTTGGCTAAACAAGGCTTTGCTGTTTCGCCACGATTATCAACGTGGTTACAACGCTTCTCTACCAAAGGTGCCCACCCTAAAATGCTCACCTATTTTTATGATGAAAATGGAAAAGCTCGTCCGGCTGGTTTTATATTAAAAAACCCTGAATATGCCGAAACTATGCGCATTACAGCAAGCGAGGGTGCAGACACATTTTACACAGGTGAAATAGCGCAAAAAATTGCTAAAGCAGTATCAACGTCAGCTATCGCGCCGCAAGCACTCACCATGCAAGATTTAGCCAACTACAAAGCCATTGAACGTGATGCTATATGTGCACCCTACCATGAATATAAAATATGCAGCATGGGGCCACCAACTTCTGGCGGCATATTTTTGCTACAAACTTTAGCAATGTTACAAACATTTAATCTGGCAGATAAACCAGCCTTTTCAGCACAAGCTATTCATTTAATTATTGAAGCTAGTCGCTTAGCCTATGCAGATAGAGAACAATTTATTGCAGACCCTGATGTGATTGCTGTGCCAACTCAGGGTTTACTTAACAAAACATACTTAAGCAAACGAGCCAAACGCATTAATAAAAACAAAGCCGCACTAACCGTTGTGGCAGGCGCGCCCGAGAAATTTGATGTTTCTTTCAATCAGACCTTATCTCAAGCACCACACCGAGGACCAGAGAGGCCTTCCACCAGCCACTTTAGCATTATGGATGCAAGCGGCAATGTTGTTTCTATGACAACCACCGTACAAGGGCCATTTGGTAGCTTTTTGCCTGCTGGCGGCTTTATTTTAAACAACCAGCTCACTGATTTTTCATATCTGTCTGAACAAAATGGCTTGCCTATCGCCAATGCAGTTGCTCCCAATAAACGACCTCGAAGCTCGATGACGCCAACGATTGTGTTTGATAAAAATAATGAAGTTTTTATGGTAATAGGCTCCCCTGGGGGCGGTAGGATTTTTTCTTATGTATTAAAAACAATACTAGGTGTTTTAGACTGGAACATGAGTATGCAAGACGCCATTGATGCCCCCAATATCACCTTGCCAAAGGGTGTTGCTGAGCTAGAAAAAGGCGGCTTTGATAATGAAACCATTAATGCCTTATCGAGAATGGGTCATGATATACAGCAAAACACACAAGAAAGTGGCTTAAACGGTTTTGTTGTCACTAATAATAACTTTGATGGTGGTGCTGATCAACGCCGTGAAGGAACCTATCTCATTGGCAGATAACGTATTTCACCAATATGCCAATCGCTACAAACTAGCTAGGCAGTTAAAGCGTCAGCACCATTTTTATCTAGGCCCAACTAACTCAGGAAAAACCTATCATGCACTTAATGCATTAATCAAAGCTAAAACAGGTGTTTATTTAGCCCCGCTACGCTTATTAGCCATGGAGGTTCGCGATAGATTGGTTCAAGCAGGTGTTCCGTGCAACTTAATAACAGGTGAAGAGCGACTCTTTATGGATGGTGCGCAACATACCGCCTCCACCATTGAGATGATGCAAAGTACTAAAGCGGTAGAAGTCGCAGTGATAGATGAGATACAGATGCTTCAAGACCCAGATCGTGGACCAGCATGGACGGCAGCACTGATTGGATTACCGGCACAACAAATATATGTATGTGGCTCAAATGCTGTGACCAAGCTATGTACCAATGCATTAGATAATCTGCAAGAGCCTTATGAAACAACCTATTTAGAACGTAAAACGCCTTTAGTGATGCAAGAAAATAGCTTGTGTGGCGTGCGCTATAGCAAACCCAAAATAAAAGAACAGCTAGAAAAAGGCGATGCCATCATTGCATTTAGTCGTAAAGACGTCCTTACCCTAGCCGCAAGGTTCAGAAACTGGGGTTATCAAGTCGCTAGTATTTACGGCGCACTCTCGCCTGAAGTTAGGCGCCATGAATCTGAACGCTTTTTATCAGGCCAAGCCGATATACTCGTCGCAACGGATGCGATTGGCATGGGACTTAACTTGCCAATTAGAAGAGTTATATTCGCGAACATCTATAAATTTGATGGCGTTGCCTCTCGTCCGCTCAATGCCACCGAAGTGCGCCAAATAGCAGGCCGTGCGGGTCGCTATGGCGTGTATGAAACTGGTTATGTAAATGTACTAGAAGATCACGAACAAATCCACATTGAGCATATGCTCAATGTGGACG